>ERZ1108170.3-NODE-3-length-181738-cov-7.856123_pt1 | contig 181738 bp, 166 predicted proteins | sample MGYA00403705_ERZ1108170 | MGnify/ENA primary metagenome ERZ1108170 (study PRJEB35170, sample SAMEA104062422) | human gut metagenome | biome: human gut; feature: human-associated habitat; material: faeces | place: Denmark | collected 2012-06-15 ...
TTGCTGCGTCAGTAAGAACTCTTGTTGTTTCCTGGAATGATGCGGCTGAAAGGAAGGAATCTGTTGCAAGAGATGCCTTTGTGATACCCATAAGAATCGGGATATAAGTTGCGTGCTTAAGTCCCTCTTCTCCTGCGGCGAGTCTTTCGTCGATAACATCGTTTGCCTCGTCAACAGCAGAAACATCAACCATTGTGCCTGCGATAAGGTCTGTATCGCCTGCATCGTCAACGGTGCATTTCTTGAGCATTTGACGAACGATAACCTCAATGTGCTTATCGTTGATGTCAACACCTTGAGTACGATATGCAAACTGAACTTCCTTGATAAGGTAGTTATAAACAGCCTCTTTACCGAGGATAGCAAGAACATCGTGAGGATTCTTTGAACCTACTGTGATTTCTGCACCCTTTTCGATATGAGCGCCTTCAACAATTTGAGGTGTAAGGTGAGCGCCGTAAGGAATGAGATATTTTTTCTCTTCGCCTGTTTCGCTGTTGAATACAACAACATGGCGGCTCTTCTTGATTTCCTCAAATCTGACTTCACCGTCAATCTCACTGAGAATAGCAAGCGTCTTCGGCTTTCTTGCTTCGAACAATTCCTCAACTCTCGGAAGACCCTGAGTAATGTCTTCGCCGCCGGCAACACCGCCGGTGTGGAATGTTCTCATTGTAAGCTGTGTACCCGGCTCACCGATTGACTGTGCCGCGATGATACCAACTGCTTCACCGACCTGAACAGGCTCGTTGAACGCAAGGTTTGAGCCGTAGCACTTGCGGCAAACGCCATGGCGTGACTTACATGTGATGAGTGAACGGATTTTAATATGAGTATATCCTGCGTCAACGATACGCTTTGCATCCTGCTCGTTCATCATTCTGTCTGTATCCATGATAACTTCGCCTGTTTCGGGATCAACTACCGGGTCAACAAGGAATCTGCCGACAAGTCTTTCCTCGAGCGATTCAAGAACACGGTTGCCGTCCATAACAGCGTAAACATCAATACCGTCATGGCACTTACAATCTGTGTCACGGATAATAACATCCTGCGATACATCTACAAGACGGCGGGTAAGGTAACCCGAGTCGGCTGTACGAAGAGCCGTATCGGTAAGACCTTTACGAGCACCACGAGATGAAATGAAGTATTCCAAAATGTTAAGACCTTCACGGTAGTTAGCACGAATCGGAACTTCGATTGTTTTACCCGATGTATTGGCGATAAGACCTCTCATACCGGCAAGCTGACGAAGCTGTGATGTACTACCACGGGCACCTGAATCTACCATCATGTGAATCGGGTTGTGAGTACCGTCGAAGTTTGAAGTAAGCTCGTCGGAAACCTTATTGGTACATTCCTCCCAAGCCTTAATAACTGCCTCGGCACGCTCGTCGTTTGTCATTTCACCGAAGTTATAGTGGTTTGTGATTTCATCAACCTTTGCCTCTGCCTCAGCAAGATATTCTTTCTTCTTTTCAGGAATAAGGGCGTCGATAACTGCTACCGTTGTACCTGAAATTGTAGAATATTTATATCCCTGTGCCTTGATTTCGTCAAGCACCTTTGATGCAATTGCAATGCCGTGAGCACGGATGCACTTGTCAACGATTTGACCGAGCTGCTTTTTCTTAACTACGAATGAAACTTCAAGTTCAAATTCGTTTTCCGGATTTGTTCTGTCAACAAAGCCGAGATCCTGCGGAATAGGTCTGTTGAAGATTACGCGACCGATTGTTGTTTTAACAAGTCTTGAAACGGTTTTGCCGTCCTTCTCCTTTGAGAAACGGATGAGACACTCCGAGTGAAGACCGAGCTCACCCTGCTGATAAGCCATCATAGCCTCATCGGTGTCGCGATAAATATTGTATCTTGTATATTCGTTGCCCTCAGCGTCCTTTTCAACTGTCGGGCAACCTGCCTCGCCGTCTTTAAGCATTGTGAGATAGTAAGAACCGATAATCATATCCTGTGTAGGAACTGTAACCGGCTTACCGTCTGCAGGCTTAAGAAGGTTGTTGGCGGCAAGCATAAGCATTCTTGCCTCTGCCTGTGCCTCTGCGGAAAGAGGAACATGGACAGCCATTTGGTCACCGTCGAAGTCGGCGTTGAACGCTGTACAAGCAAGCGGATGAAGCTTGATTGCTCTGCCCTCTACGAGAACAGGCTCAAATGCCTGGATACCAAGTCTGTGAAGTGTGGGAGCACGGTTCAACATAACCGGGTGATCCTTGATTACAACCTCAAGAGCATCCCAAACCTCTGGTCTTGCAGCCTTTTCAACCATTTTTCTTGCTGCCTTGATGTTTGAAACAACATTTGTTTCAACAAGGCGTTTCATAACGAACGGCTTGAAAAGTTCGATTGCCATTTCTTTAGGCAAACCGCACTGATACATTTTAAGTTCCGGACCTACTACGATAACCGAACGGCCGGAATAGTCAACACGCTTACCGAGAAGGTTTTGACGGAAACGACCCTGCTTACCTTTAAGCATATCCGAAAGTGATTTAAGCGGTCTGTTATTAGGACCGGTAACAGGTCTGCCGCGTCTGCCGTTATCAATGAGAGCGTCAACCGATTCCTGAAGCATTCTCTTTTCGTTTCTGACAATGATGTCGGGAGCGTGAAGTTCAAGAAGTCTCTTAAGACGGTTGTTACGGTTGATAACTCTTCTGTATAAATCGTTAAGGTCCGATGTTGCGAATCTGCCGCCGTCAAGCTGAACCATAGGTCTGATGTCGGGCGGGATAACCGGAATAACATCAAGAATCATCCACTCAAGCTTGTTGCCGCTGTTGTAGAAAGCATCTACAACATCAAGTCTTTTGAGGAGCTTAACTCTCTTTTGACCTGTTGCGTCCTCAAGCTCTGCGGTGAGTTCATCTCTCAAAGTAGGAACATCAATATCCTGCAAAAGCTTTTTGATAGCCTCTGCGCCCATTCCTGCCTCAAAGTCATCCTCATATCTTTCACGCATTTCTGCGTATTCTTTTTCGTTGAGAATCTGCATTTTCTCAAGCGGTGTATCACCCGGGTCGGTTACAATGTAAAGTGCAAAATAAAGCACCTTTTCAAGGTATCTCGGGCTGATGTCGAGAACAAGGCCGAGACGGCTCGGGATTCCCTTGAAATACCAGATGTGTGATACCGGGGCAGCAAGTTCAATGTGACCCATACGCTCACGACGAACTTTTGCTCTTGTGATTTCAACGCCGCAACGCTCACAAACCTTGCCCTTATAGCGAACTCTCTTGTACTTGCCGCAGTGACATTCCCAGTCTTTCATAGGGCCGAAAATTCTTTCACAGAAAAGGCCGTCGCGTTCCGGTTTAAGAGTTCTGTAATTTATTGTTTCAGGCTTTGTTACCTCGCCGTATGACCATTCACGGATACGCTCGGGGGATGCAAGGCCTATTTTAATCGAACTGAATTCGTTTGTTGAATTATTATCCATATGGAAGCACTCCTTTATCTTTATAGTTTGGTAAGTTAATCCGATTGACGGTTATTATTCTTCGCTGTCATCGTCATCTTCGTCATTGGCAAAAGCCTCTGCGAAATCGGCGAAGATATTGCTTGAATCACTGTCATTCTGATCTGCTTCCTGCGATTCACCCTCTGAATTTACAACTCCGTAGCCCTCTTGGCCCTCAAAGTCGTTTACTGTTGTGAATGCTTTTTCGTCAATAGGCTGAATTCCGTCATCGTCAAGATCCTGCTTAAGCTCGACCTCATTGCCCTGCTTGTCATAAAGAGTAGTATCAAGGCCGAGAGCCTGAAGCTCTTTGAAGAGAACCTTAAATGCCTCAGGTGTTCCTGCAGGCGGAATGTTTTCGCCCTTAACAATTGCCTCATAGGTCTTAACACGGCCGACAACATCGTCAGACTTAACGGTGATGATTTCCTGAAGGGTGTAGGCTGCGCCGTAAGCTTCAAGAGCCCAAACCTCCATCTCACCGAAACGCTGACCGCCGAACTGTGCCTTACCGCCGAGAGGTTGTTGAGTAACAAGGCTGTAAGGACCTGTTGAACGAGCATGGATTTTATCGTCAACAAGGTGGTGGAGTTTAAGATAATACATGTAACCTACTGTTACACGGTTATCGAACTTCTCACCTGTTCTGCCGTCGGTAAGTTGAACTTTACCGTCGTAAACCTTATTGCCGTTTTCATCAATATAATATCCGATGTCTGCAAGTTTGAGACATTCACGAATATCGTCCTCGTGAGCGCCGTCGAATACAGGAGTCATCATCTTCCAGCCGAGAGCCATAGCGGCATAGCCGAGGTGAACTTCGAGCACCTGACCGATGTTCATACGCGAAGGTACGCCCAACGGGTTAAGAACTATGTCAAGCGGTCTGCCGTCCGGAAGGAATGGCATATCCTCTTGAGGAAGTACACGGGAAACAACACCCTTGTTACCATGGCGGCCTGCCATCTTATCGCCGGCTTGAATTTTTCTCTTTTGTGCAATATATACGCGAACAACCTTGTTTACGCCCGGATTGAGCTCGTCGCTGTTCTTTCGTGTGAATGTTTTAACATCAACAACAATACCGTATTCACCGTGAGGTACCTTCATCGAAGTGTCGCGAACTTCGCGAGCCTTCTCGCCGAAGATTGCACGGAGGAGTCTTTCCTCAGATGTAAGCTCGGTTTCGCCCTTCGGTGTAACCTTACCTACAAGAATATCGCCCGAACGGACCTCGGCACCTACACGGATAACACCGTCCTCGTCAAGGTCTTTAAGAGCATCATCACCGATATTAGGAATATCTCTTGTGATTTCCTCGGGACCGAGCTTTGTATCACGAGCCTCAACCTCGTGCTCTACAATGTGGATAGAGGTATATACATCGTCGCGAACGATTTTTTCATTAATAAGAACAGCGTCCTCGTAGTTGTAACCCTCCCAAGTCATAAAGCCGATGAGAGCATTTTTACCGAGTGAAATCTCGCCGTTGCATGTTGCGGGGCCGTCTGCGATAACCTGACCGTCTTTAATCTCCTGATGGAGAGAAACAATAGGTCTTTGATTGATACATGTGCCCTGGTTTGAGCCGGAGAACTTTGTAAGCTCGTACTTATCGATTTCGCCGGATTTTGTCTTGATTTCAATAGTGTCAGCATCAAGAGCAACAACAGTACCGCCGCGTTTTGCGATAACAACAACACCTGAATCGTATGCTGCCTTGTATTCCATACCTGTTCCGACAACCGGAGCCTCGGTTTTGATAAGCGGAACTGCCTGACGCTGCATGTTAGCACCCATAAGAGCACGGTTTGCGTCGTCGTTTTCAAGGAAAGGAATCATTGCCGTAGCGACGGAAACTACCATCTTCGGCGATACATCCATATAGTCAACCTTTGACGGAGGAAGAGTAAGGAACTCGTCTCTGTAACGGCAGGTAACTCTTGTGTTTGCAAACTTACCTTCTGCGTCGAGCGGCTCGTTTGCCTGTGCTACAACAAAATCGTCCTCCTTGTCGGCAGTCATATAAACTACCTCGTCGGTAACAACGCCTGTTTCCTTGTCGACTTTACGATAAGGAGCTTCGATGAAGCCGTATTCGTTAAGACGGCTGTAGCAAGCAAGATAGGAGATAAGACCGATGTTGGGACCTTCGGGAGTCTCGATAGGACACATACGGCCGTAGTGAGTATAGTGAACGTCACGAACCTCAAATCCTGCACGGTCTCTTGAAAGACCGCCGGGGCCGAGAGCCGACAGACGCCTTTTGTGTGTAAGTTCTGCAAGCGGGTTGTTTTGGTCCATAAACTGTGAAAGCGGTGATGAACCAAAGAACTCGCGGATTGCGGCAACAACGGGACGAATGTTGATAAGAGCCTGAGGAGTGATTGCATCCTCGTCATCCTGTGCCTGAAGTGTCATTCTTTCACGGATAACTCTTTCCATTCTTGTGAAGCCGATGCGGAACTGATTTTGAAGAAGCTCGCCGACAGCACGGATACGACGGTTGCCAAGGTGGTCGATATCGTCTGTTGTGCCTACGCCGTTGGCAAGATTAATAAGATATGATACAGTAGCGAAAATATCATCTACTATAATATGGTTTGGAATAAGGTCGTCATGTTTAAGCTTAATCTCATACTCAAGTGCTTCTTTATCGTCGCCGCATTTTTCCATAATTTCGGAAAGAACACGATAAGAAACCTTTTCATTGATGCCGAGAGCCTTTTTGTCAACATCGACATACTTATCAATGTCAACCATGCCGTTTGAAACAACCTTGACCTCTTTGCCCGACTCTAATTGAACATATGCAAACATAACACCTGCATTTTCAATTTCCATAGCCTTTGCCTTGTCAAGCTTTTCGCCTGCATCAGCAAGGAGCTCGCCCTGAGGCGAAATAACGGGACGGCTGAGGACCTGACCGTGAAGACGGTCAAACATGCCGAGCTTTTTGTTGTATTTGTATCTGCCGACTCTTGAAAGGTCATATCTGTGAGCATCAAAGAAAAGGCCGTCGAGATGAGCCTGAGCAGTTTCGAGTGTAGGCGGCTCGCCCGGACGAAGCTTTTTGTAAACCTCGAGAAGAGCCTCCTCCTGATTCTTTGTTATATCCTTTTCGATTGTGGCCTCAATCATTTCGTCATCACCGAAGAAATCTCTGATTTCTTCGTCTGTGCCGAGACCCAATGCACGAAGGAAAGTTGTGATGAAAATCTTTCTGTTCTTATCAATACGAACATAGAAAAGATCATTTACATCGGTTTCGTATTCAAGCCAAGCACCGCGGTTTGGAATAACGGTGTTTGTGTATAATTCTTTACCGGTTTTATCATGCTCCATATGATAATAAACGCCCGGAGATCTTACAAGCTGAGATACGATACATCTTTCGGCACCGTTGATAACGAATGTGCCTGCATCTGTCATAAGCGGCAAATCGCCCATGAAGATTGTGTTTTCCTTTACCTCGCCTGTTTCCTTGTTTTGAAGACGCGCTCTGACCTTGAGAGGTTTTGCGTATGTTACATCACGAGCCTTGCACTGTGCAATAGAATACTTTGGTTCGTCATCCATGGAATAGTCGATAAAATCAAGAACAAGGTTGCCGGTATAATCGGTGATTGAGCCGATGTCGCGGAACACTTCCTTCAATCCTTCATCAAGAAACCATTGGTAAGACTTTTTTTGCACTTCAATGAGGTTTGGCATTTCCATTACTTCATTGATTTTGGCAAAGCTTTTTCGTGTAGTTGTACCGAGTTGGACATCCTTCACTTTTACCATAGAGGTAATCACTACCTTTCGACTGAATTTTCGCTTTAAAATCGGAAATTTGGCTGTCGCTGTCAAGCTGTTTTGCCATAGCGCACGGCAGTTGAAAAAATCAATACCTAAAACGCATGATTACGCCAAAAATCGCTGTGAAAATGTTAATTTTTTGTGACCGAAAAAATCGCAAAAAAGCACATAAGGACATAAATTTCCATTTTAATCGTGGTAATAATATAAGACAAATGAAGGGCGTTGTCAACAGCTTTTTTGGTAAATACTGCACAAATGCAAAAAGTTTTTGCACTACCGTGCCGCGTGTGCTCTATTTTTGTTACAGTATTCGCTATAAGTAAAACATATCGTATGGCATTTTTAGGCAAATAAATCATGACGGTCAATGCAATTTTCAAAATGTATATAATATGTTTATTGATTTATATAATTTGGTCTGTTATAATAATAGGCAACAAATATCACAGAGGCACATAATCAAGATGAAAAACAAAAAAGCAATTAAAATATTCAGCATTATTCTTTGCCTTTGCCTGACTGCGGCTTTATTCTCAGGCTGCGGCTCAAAAAACAAGGCAATTGATTTTATATATCCTTTTTCGGCAGATGTAAAAAGCTATGACCCGCAGGTTGCGTCCACAAGCGACGAGTTTTTGATTATTGAAAACACATTTGAGGGCTTAATCAGGATGGACGACAACGGCAAAATCACCTCCGGCATGGCAGACAGCTGGAATGTGAGTGATGACGGCTTGACATACACATTCACATTGAAAAAAGGAATGAAATGGAATATCGACACCGAAACCGATGACAAGGGTGAGTTTAAAGACAGCAGGCTGAAAATGCTCGGCAGAGTGTTTGACCCCGAAATCACGGCAAACGATTTTGTTTTTGCACTGCGCAGAGCGGCACAGCCGGAAACGGAATGTCCCCTTTTCTCAAGCATTGCGTGCATCAAAAACGCTGTCAGCGTTCACAACGGCAAAATGAGTTCCGACAAACTCGGTGTTAAAGCTGTAAACAATTATCAGCTTGAAATTACGCTTGCGAGCGCAGACGATTCGTTTATGCAGACGCTGACAACGGCTGTTGCGATGCCGTGCAACGAAGAATTTTTCAACGCGACAAAGGGCAGATACGGTTTGTCAACCGAATACACATTATTTAACGGTCAATTCTATTTGAGCCAAATTTTGGAAAGCTCATATCTTTTGAAAAGAAACGATAAATACACCGGTCCGTCGGCGGCAAAAGCAACGGAGCTGACGCTTAAAATCACAAGCGGAGAGGACAGCGCAAAACTTGCTGACAATATTTCGAGCGGATATTATGACGCGGCGTTTATCAGCGGCAGTGAAAGCGACAAAATCAAGCAATCAAGCGGCGTTACCTACACATCATACAATGACACCGTTTGGGGATTTGCATTCAACACAAGCACACTGCTGTTTCAAAACGACAAGATGCGCAAGGCATTTTGCCTCGGTCTGACAAGGCTTGACAACACAGGCAAGCAGTATTTGACCGATGCGACAAACATTATTCCCTCCTCCTGCACAATCGGCGGCAAAAAAGCTGTTGATTTAATCGGCAACAATGTGCCGAAGCAGGACAGTGCAAAAAGCGTTGAACTTTGGAAAGAGGGCTTGAAATCAATTTCAAACACCGATTTCACCGTTGATATTTTAACAACAAAGACGATGCAAAATTATGTAAAGAGAATGCTCCAAGGCGTTCAAAGCGGAATAGGAAACATAACGGAAAACAGCGACAAGGAAAAAATCACACTGACATTCAAAATCACCGCAGTTGATGACAGCGAGCTTGACTCAAAATTTGCAGACGGCGACTATGACATTGCGTTTCGTTCATACAAAGCAACATCATCAACGGCAGGAGCTTTTTTGAAAACATTTGAAAAAAGCTCCGTCACTGCACTTGACAGCGAAAAGCTGAAATCATACATCTCAAAGGCTGAAAGCGCAACAAGCACAAAGGATGCCGCAAGCTATACCAAGAGCGCGCAATACGAAATCGTCGGCAAATACTACATTTATCCAATGCTTTACGAAACAAGCTATTATGCCGCCGCAAAGGGCGTAAGCGGAATACAGTTCCACGCCGGAACGGGAAGGGTCAGCTTTGTAAATGCAACAAGAGAATAAAAAAGCAGCAGTCGCATTTTGGATTTTAAGCTTTATCTGTATGGCGGTGATATTTTATTTTTCGTCGCGCACGGCAACAGAGTCCGCGGCGCAGAGCCACAGCATATTGCAATGGATAAAGGACATTTTCGGCGACAACGGCGTGACTGACTTCATAGTAAGGAAGTCGGCGCACTGCCTTGAATACACGGGGCTTTGCCTGCTGCTTAACTTTGCTTGGCTTTTTACACGCGGCAGGCGGTCAATGACAGTATCGGTGATATGCGCATCAATTTATGCAATAAGCGACGAGGTGCATCAAATATTTATTGACGGCAGATCGTGCGAGTTGAGAGATTGGGCTATCGACACCGTGGGTGCAATTTTGGGGGCAATAGGCTTTTTGGTGATATACCTGATTATTGATGCGATAATAAAAAAATACAAAAGCGCATTGACAACCGAGTGATTTGGTAATAAAATAACATAATGCATATTATTAAAGATTTACATATTTTAAGGAGAAGAAAAATGAATGTATTGGTATTTGATACAGAAGAACAAATCGGCGTAGCTGCAGGATATTATATGTGCGGTCAGGTTTTGCAAAAGCCGAATTCTGTTTTGGGACTTGCAACAGGCTCGACACCGCTCAAGCCCTACAAGCATATGATAGAGCTTTATCAGCAGGGCGCAGTTGATTTTTCAAAGGTAACAACATTCAACCTTGACGAATACTGCAAACTTGATGTTAAAGATAAAAACTCATATCACAAATTTATGCACGAAAATCTTTTTGACCATATCAATATTCCCGAGGAAAACATTAATTTTCTTGACGGCAACGCAAGCGATATGGACCAAGAGTGCAAGAATTATGAAGAAAAAATCAAAAAAGCAGGCGGCATTGATATTCAGCTTTTGGGCATAGGCTCAAACGGTCACATTGCATTCAACGAACCTGCAGACGCATTCCAACGCTGGAGCCATGTTGTAGCGCTTAAGGAGTCTACAATTCAGGACAACAGCCGTTTCTTTAATTCTATTGAAGAAGTGCCGACACATGCGGTAACAATGGGTATCGGCTCAATTATGCAGGCAAAGAGAATACTCATTATCGCGCTCGGCGAGCATAAGGCAAAGGCAATTAAACAGCTTATCGACGGAAATGTAACACCGTGGTGCCCTGCTTCTGTTCTTCAGTTCCACACAGATGTTACATTAATGCTTGACAAAGGGGCAGCATCATTGCTGTAAGATGATTATGAAAAAAGTAAGAGTTTTATTAAGTTTGGTTTTGGCGGCTGTAATTTGCATTTCATTTGCGGGATGCAAATCGAATAAGGATGACAGCGCCGACACAAGCCAATCCACTACGCAATCCGCTGCAACAGAAAGCACAAACAACGGCACAACAGCCGCTTCGACGCCGGTTGAAAGCACAGACACAACCGAGCAAAGCAGTACAAGTACAACGAAAAAACAATCGACAACGAAAAAAGCACAAAAGACAACCGCTCCGGCTGACAGCGACAACAAGTCGCCGATAACGGTTAACCAGGCACTTGATATTCTTGACAACGATTTTTACGGCAAGGGATACGAAGTTAACGCAACGGTTAAAGAGGGCGGCTATCAATATTTTTCGGTATATGACAAAAACGGAAACAAATATGCCTCCGTTAAAGTTGATTTGAGCACGGCAGATGCTGTTGAAACACTTACAAATTCAAGCGGTGCGCCTAACACATTCAACTTATATTCAATCTCATAGGAGGAGAACAATGGCAGATAAGGAAAAATTTTATATAACAACGGCTATCGCATACACATCGCGCAAGCCGCATATCGGCAACAGCTATGAAATAGTTTTGACCGATGCAATCGCAAGATTTAAGAGATTGCAGGGATACGATGTTTTTATGCTCACGGGAACGGACGAGCACGGTCAAAAGATTGAGGAATACGCAAAAAGCGCAGGCGTTACGCCGAAAGAATATGTTGACAAGGTTTCGGGCGAAATCCGCTCGATTTGCGACCTTTTGAACACAAGCTATGACAAATTCATCAGAACTACCGACGAATATCATGAAAAAACGGTTCAAAAGATTTTCAAAAAACTTTATGACCAAGGCGATATTTACAAGGGACATTACGAGGGAATGTACTGCACTCCGTGCGAATCGTTTTGGACGGAAAGCCAGCTTGTTGACGGCAAGTGCCCCGACTGCGGCAGAGAGGTTAAGCCTGCCAAAGAGGAGGCATATTTCCTTAGACTTTCAAAATATCAAAAACGGCTTGAGGATTTCATCGAAAGCAACGAAAACTTCATTTACCCCGAGGCACGCAAAAAGGAAATGCTCAACAACTTCATTAAGCCCGGACTTCAGGACCTTTGCGTAAGCCGTACGAGTTTTAAGTGGGGCATCCCCGTTACATTTGACGACAAGCATGTAATCTATGTTTGGATTGACGCGCTTTCAAACTATATCACCGCATTGGGATATGACCCGGACGGCTCGTCAGACCTTTACAAAAAATATTGGCCTGCCGATGTTCACATTATCGGCAAGGATATTGTGAGATTCCACACCATTTATTGGCCGATTATGCTTATGGCTCTCGGCGAGCCGCTTCCAAAGCAAGTTTTCGGTCACCCGTGGCTTTTGTTCGGCGAGGACAAGATGTCGAAATCGCGCGGCAACGTTATTTATGCCGACGACCTTGTTGATTTGCTCGGTGTTGACGCCGTAAGATATTATCTTGTATCCGAAATGCCGTATGCCAATGACGGTTCAATCACATATGAAACCATTATCGAAAGATACAACAGCGACCTTGCAAACACATTCGGCAATCTTGTTAACAGAACGATTGCAATGCAAAACAAATATTTTGACGGTATAATTCAGGAGCCGACCGACAGTGAGAGCGTTGACGATGAGCTTAAGGCGTTTGCGCTTGAAACTGTTAAAAAGATTGAAAAATGCTTTGAAACATACAGAGTTGCAGATGCTGTTGAGGCTGTTCTCAACCTTGCAAAGCGCTCAAACAAATACATTGACGAAACAATGCCGTGGGCGCTCGCAAAAGATGAGAACAAAAAGGCAAGACTCGGCACGGTGCTTTACAACCTGCTTGAGGCTATCAGATATATTGCAATTTTGCTCACTCCGTTTATGCCGCAAACAGCAGAAAAGATTTTTGAGCAAATGAACTGCGACATTAAGGATTATGACTCGATGAATACTTTCGGCGCACTCAAAGCCGGAACAAAAGTTAACGAGGCACAGGCACTTTTTGCAAGAATCGACTCTGAAAAAATGCTTGCGGAGATTGCACAAAAGCAACAGGAAGCCGCAAAGAAGGAAGAGGCGGCAAAGCCGAAAAAAATTGAAGGACTTGCACAAATCGCGATTGACGATTTTGCAAAGGTTGAACTTCGCGTTGCAAAAATCACTCAATGCGAGCCGGTAAAGCGAGCTAAAAAGCTCCTCAAGCTTCATGTTGACGACGGCACAGCCGAGGGCAGACAAATTGTGTCCGGCATCGCTCCGTGGTACACACCGGACGACCTTATCGGCAAAAGCGTAATCATTGTTGCAAACCTTAAGCCGGCAAAGCTCTGCGGCGAGGTCAGCAACGGAATGCTCCTTGCAGGCGATGTTGACGAAAATGATGTTAAGGTTGTTTTTGTTGACTCAATTCCTGCCGGAACAAAATTGAGATAATCAAATAAATAATAAAGGGTAGGTATTCCTGCCCTTTTGCTTTATAAGTGAGAATATCATGGAACAAAAATTTGAAAATATTTTTGACACACACTCGCACTATGACGATGATAAATTCGACAGCGACAGATTTTCGCTTTTAAAATCGCTCAAAGGCAAGGGCGTTTGCAATGTTGTGAGTTGCGGATGCGACATAAACAGCACAAAATTCAATCAACTTTTGGCGCAAAAATTTGATTTTGTATATTTTGCCGCAGGTCTGCACCCCGAAAATCTCGAGGGATGCACCGAGAGTGACATTGACGAAATCGCAAAAATCGCCGCCGATGAAAAATGCGTTGCAATAGGCGAAATCGGGCTTGATTATTATTGGATGAGCTCGACAAAGGAAAAACAGCGCGAGTTTTTCACAAAGCAAATCGAACTTGCAAAATCACTCGATATGCCGATTATTGTGCATGACAGAGATGCGCACGGCGACACGGAACACATTTTGCGCAAAATGCAACCGAAGGGCGTTGTGCACTGCTTCAGCGGCTCAAAAGAAATGGCGCGCGAAATAATCAAAATCGGTATGTATATCGGGCTCAACGGAGTTGCAACCTTTAAAAACGCGCGCAAAAGCCTTGAAGTTGTTAAGGAAATTCCGCTTGAACGGCTTGTGCTTGAAACCGATTGCCCATATCTTGCGCCGGAGCCGCACCGCGGAAAGCGCAACGATTCATCATACATTCCCTATATAGCGATGAGAATAGGCGAGGTACTCAATATGGATGCACAGGAAATATTGAACATAACGACACAAAACGCCAAAAGGCTTTACGGCTTGGAATAAATTTGCTTGCTGTAGGCTGTTGAGAAAGATTCTGAATTTTGTTTTCTTGCGAACTTTGCTGTACGACGGTACCGCTTGTGAGCAAAAAACGAAAAATGCCAAAAGCGCCGTAAACTTGATGTTTACGGCGCTTTTTGTTTCTATTTGAATGCGATAAATTGCAGTTTTCTCCATTTGCACAAGAAAAAGCATTAAACGGCTAAACTTATCTTGGCGTGTTTCAGGAGCTTTATCAACAGTCTAACGGTCGGGAACACAGACTTGTTCCCGACCGTTATATTTCAATATACTATTTTGTTTTTACAGACACAGCCTTGGACCACGATGAATAGTAATACGCCTTGCCGACTTTTTTGTATGTTCTGACACGGACATAATACTTTTTCTTCTTCGACAGCTTTTTGACAGTAGCCGAGGTTGTCGAATTTTTTGAAACGAAAACGTTTTTTGCGCGTTTGAATTTACTGCTTGTCGAATATTGGATTTGGTAGCCGGTTGTTTGTGAGGACTGCTTTTTCCATTTGACATAGAACGCCTTTGACTTTGCCTTAATTGATGAAATTGAGGTGCCTTTTGGAACAATAGTGTATTTAACACTGAATGTGCCCTTGTAGCCGTTTCTGAATCTGATTTTGATTGTGTAAGAGCCGACATTTTTCATACCCTTTGGATATGAAACAGTGTAGTAATATGGGTTAACTGTTTGGTTTTTGTTGTTTTTAACAGTGACGGACGGCTTTTTGACCTTTCCGTTATAAACATATTTTGTCGATGACAAAACAACCCTGCTGTTTGAAGTCGGCTTGATATAATTGATTGTCGGCGAATTGATAACAAATTTGAGTTTTGCCCTGCCTTTACATCCGTTTATACCCTCAATCACAACCTCGCCGGTGCCGACCTTTGTGTTGTTTGCATATGACACAATTTTGTAATCCGTACCCTGCACAAGCGTTTTGTCGAGATTGTCAAACTTTGTGGGCTTAACGGCAGAACCGTTATAATAATACTTATTTTTTTTGTTGCTGTCGGCATACTGACCGTTCAGCGACGAAATATCATATTTTGAAATACGATAGTTAAATGTTGTACTTTTGCCGCCGATAAGATTTTGACTGTTGTTGAGAGCAACGAGTTTTGCCGTCAAATCCGTTTCATACGCCGATTTAGGAAGAACAATATCATAGTCCTTGCCGTAATACAGTCTTACAGAGCCTACGTCAACATAAGGCATACATGACTTGATATATTCATCCATATTAGCAAAGCCGTTTTGCTTTAAAATCGGTTGCGGATAATATTTGCAATTTTTTGTGCCTGCAATTTTGAGCACCGACAAATCAGCCTTGCCGACAGTGAATTTAAACGAAAACGAGCCGCTGTAATTATTTTTGTATTTAACGGTGACATCATATGTGCCCATATCGCATATAACGGACGGTTTGGAATCTTTTGTAATTATAAGGTCAAAATCACTGCCGTTGTCGAGAGGATTATCGTAGCCATCGGTAATTTTTATCTGCGGTATTATTTCCCTGCCGATATAGCCGCTTTCAGTTTGAATTTGACAATCATAACTGCCGACATCGGACATATCAAGCGGAGTTATTTTGAAATTTACGGAATAATCGTGATTTTCGCTGTCGCCGTTAATATAAATCGGATATGTGCCGACAGAGGTTGCCTTGACATTTTGAGCCGAATATTCCCTGCTCGGGCAATCCGAGCCGGAACGATTGACAAGATAAGGAATGAACACCGTGTATTCAGACGCCTTACCGTTATAATCAAATCCGGCAACATTTTGGTATTGAATTTTGCCGTTTTCATCAAGCATAACACGCTGCGAATCGCTGTTTGCCGAGGCGTTTTGAAGAATAAAAACATATTTAACGCCGTCTGAATACTCTGCCCTGCGGCGAACGATAAATTTTGCATTTTCGTCTATATTTGCATTCGCCAAATCAGCTGACGGAATTGTATAATCGTTTAATGATGATACATTTTCGGCACTGTACCAATCATAAAGCTGTTTGACGGCGGCATTTTGAGCGGTATATGCCTGCTGATGATTTTTGATGCCGAAATTTGTATTAACAGTGCCGCAAAGGAAATAATCGTAATTATTAAAATCAATTTCTTTATATGATTTTTGCGATGCGAATGTTGTATCGACCTGATACCACTTTTTTCCGCTTCCGTCATCAAGACAAACATAATTCCACTCGTGGGCATCCGACTGTCTGCCCGACGATGCATCAAAATCGCCGTCAACTATGCGGCATTGAATACCGTTGAATGTGCAAAGATAGCAAAACAGTTTTGAATATCCCTCACACACGGCAAGCCCCTGATTGTATGCCGAAACGATTTTTTCGCCGTTTAATGACGATTTTGCGGTCAAATCGAGCTTTGCCGAATTTGATTTAAGATTGCCGCTTGAATCATACGATAAAAGATTGCCGCAAAGTGCGCCGTAGGCGGAGTGTGCAATTCTGTATCTGTCTGACGAAGACGAATATTTGCCGCCGAAAACATCATGATCATATGTTGCATTTCTGACAATAAAATCGTAAATCACTTTTACTTTGTCATAATCCGACATTGACGATGTGAGATATGACGACGAAAAGTTCTTTGCAAAGCCGAGCAAATACTGCTCCTCTTCGGCGGTTGACGAATATTCTATTTTGCCGAAAGTGACGCTGAAAGTGTAATACCTTTCATTTGAACCGCTCGGCTCATCGCCCTCTGACAAATATGTGCCGACATTAATATCAGCGCTCAAATCAGTGATTTTATAAAGATAATCGCCGCCGACAGAACCGTTTTGTGATTCATAGGTGAATATATCGTGCTGAATATCATCGACGAGCTTATCTGCTGCCGCCTCGCGCTGACCGTCGATTTGAGTATTGTATTTATACTCCGTATCGGTAGTGGCAAAGCGATACTGCTCAATTTTGTTGCTGTGGGAGATAAGCCGAGACTGAAAATATTTTATCATTTCGTCATAATCGGTATTAAACGAAATATACTCATTATCCGAAAAGCGATAATAAAGTCCGTTGCTGACATACGGCACATTTTGTGCGGCAAAACACGAAAACGGCACAGACATTGCAAAGGCAAGAGTCAGCAAAATACAAATAATTTTTTTGATTGAATTCTTCATATGCAACCTCCCTTTTTAGTATTTATATAATTATAATATCATCAATATTCAGAATTTTCAATTAGGATAATTACCAATAATAATGAGAGCAATTTGTGTAAATTGAAAAACGCAGCACAGCAAATAACTGCACTGCGTATAATCGCACTGAATATTCACTTTTTCGGTGAGGCAATTATAAAACATTATCCGAAATCCACAAAAGAATATCGGCATAGACCTCGTCCCTATTCGTTTCGTTCAGAATTTCGTGGCGCGCGCCGTTATAAAGCTTGGCTGTAACATTTTTATGTGCCGTTGCTTTAAGCTTATTTTCAATTTCGACAACGCCTTTGGAATAATCACAAACGGGGTCGTCTGCTCCGCTGATAACAAGAATCGGTAAATTTTTTGGCACTCTTGCATACCAATCGTCAAGATTTGCATTGATATTGAGTTTTACAAGGTCATTCATACCCTGTGCGGAAAACAAAAAGCCGCAATATTCATCATTGATGTATTTATCAACAACAGAATTATCCCTTGTCAGCCAATCAAATGCAGTGCGCTTTTCAAATTTATTGTTATATGAGCCGAATGTCATTTTGTCAAGAAGAGCAACTTTCTTTTTATAGCCCGTAACCTTGGCGATAAGTGACGAAACAAAATCGCCGACCCCTGCAATCGGATTTGAACCGCCGGTGCCCATATAAATCGCGCCGTCAAAGCCTGCATTCGGATACCATGCGGTATAGCAACGAACGATAAACGAACCCATGGAATGGCCCATAATAACGAGCTTTTTGTCGGGATAATCGGTCTTGGCAATCTTTACCACACTGTCAAAATCCTTGACAAGTGCCTTGTATCCGTCCTTTTTGCCGAAATAACCGGTCAAATTCTTATCGTTGTTTGACTTGCCGTGATTTGCCATATCGTGCATATAAACGGCAAAGCCGTTTGATGTGAGAAACGAAACAAAATCGCGGTATCTCGCCTGATGCTCCGCCATGCCGTGATTAATTGCAATGACAGCCTTAACCGCATCGTCATCGGGAGTATAACGGCAGCCATAAATATCACAAACACCGGTTGCGGATTTGAAAGTAAACTCTTTAGTTTTCATAAAATCACCCTAAAAAAAGAAGCGGGCAATGCCCGCCTCAAAAATAACAAATCTTATTTTTCCTCACTGTTTAACACTGAGGTGCAGTTGGGACATCTCACTGCATCAATATTAATTTCCGTTTTACAGAAGGGGCAAATTTTTGTAGTAGGTGCCTCCTCCTTTTCATCGCTCTTCGGCTCAAGCTTTTTGCCGAGAGCAACAGCCTTATTGACTATTTTTACCATAACAAAAATGATAAGTGCCATGATAAGGAAATTGATTATCGCAGAAATAAATGCGCCGTAATCTATGTAATTTTCGCCGACGAGGTGGATTTTACCCTGAACCTCCGCACCGCCGATACAGTTGATAAGCGGCTTGATGATATTGTCGGTAAGCGAGGTAACAATTGACGAGAATGCGCCGCCTATGATAACACCTACGGCAAGGTCCATAACATTGCCTTTTGAAATGAACTCCTTAAATTCCTGCAAAAACTTTTTCACTTTTTTACTCCTCCGTTTTACACTTCTCTATTATGGTATCATAAACGAAAGCGAAAATCAACAGTGTATCAATCATCTACACCCGTAAAATCAAATGCGGGGATATATGATTTATCGGCAGAGTCAAGTTCCTGCACAAATATTTTTTCACAGCCTTTATTGATTGCGTATGTCAAAACCTTATTGTATTCGCGCTTTGTAATTTTTCTGTCGATTTCCTTAAACGCCGACAAATCGCCGCACGGAACATACTGTGCCATAAGCGAAATAAATGCATTTGGAAAATTATCGGTCAAATAATCAACCGCCTCAAGAGATGAGTTTGTGTTTGACGGCAAAATCAAATGGCGAATGACAACGCCCTTTTTCATCAAGCCCTTTTCATCAAATTCACACCTTGGCTGCTGACGATACATTTCGGCTAATGCAGCCTTTGCCGTTTCGGGATAATCCGCAGCCTTTGAATAGCGCAACGCTTTATCCGAGCGTGTATATTTGAAATCGGGCAAATAAATATCGACAAGACCATCAAGCATTTTGAGCGTTTCGACGCTGTCATATCCGCTTGTATTGTAAACAATCGGTACAGGTGATTTCCATTTTGACAACACCGATGCAAGGCGGCACGCATAGTGGCTCGGATTGACAAGATTTATATTGTGCGCACCCTGAGATATTAATTTTTCAAAAATCGAAACAAGCTTTTCATCGCTGATTTCGACACCTTTATTTTCGCGGCTGATTTCATAATTTTGGCAAAAAACACAACGCAGATTGCATCCGCTGAAAAACACCGTGCCGGAGCCGTTTTCGCCGCTGATGCACGGCTCCTCCCAAAAATGGAGTGCGGCGCGCGAAACACGAAAGTGCTGCGGACTTTTGCAAAAGCCGAGTGTGATTTCCCTGTCAGTATTACATTTGCGCGGACATTGATTACAAATCATAGCAGTGCCTTATAAATATCACTCTTTTTAAACGGCGTTGAGGCGGCAATCTCCTTTGCGGCGGCGTTTATGCTTAAACCGTCATCCACAAGCGACTGCGCCATTTTAACAGCGTTGTCAAGAGTAATATCCTCTTTTTTCTCTTTTTTGCCTGCTATCACAAGCACATATTCGCCCTTCGGTTTTTCCGTTTCATACATTGCGACAGCTTGAGAAAGCGTTGTTTTGATAACTTCTTCGTGGATTTTTGTAATCTCGCGCACAATGGCAATTTCTCTGTCACCGAGGTATTTGTAAAGGTCGGCAAGAGTGTTGCAAAGTTTGTGCGGTGCCTCATAAAAAACCATCGTTCTGCGCTCGTTCACAATATCCTCAAGATGCTCGCGGCGCGATTTTTTGCTGACGGATAAAAAGCCCTCAAATGTAAATCTGCCGACTTCCATGCCCGAAAGTGCAAGCGCGGTTGCAAAGGCGGTCGGTCCCGGAACGGACTCGACGGGAATTGACAACTCGTGACAAAGGCGCACCAAATCCTCGCCCGGGTCGGAAATGGCAGGCATTCCGGCATCGGTGACGATTGCACAATTCTCACCCGACTGAATCCTTGCGGCGATTATTTCGCCCCTTTGGCGTTTGTTATGCTCAAAATAGCTGATCATTTCCTTTTTTATTCCAAAATGATTTAAAAGTTTGAGTGTTACCCTTGTGTCCTCGGCGGCAATAAAATCAACCATGCCGAGCACCTCGACCGCTCTCGGTGAAAAGTCGCCGAGGTTGCCGATAGGCGTACCCACTACATATAATTTTCCGCTCATCTTATTTTATCCTCATATCCATCGGCATACGAGCCGTAAACATCAAGCATTTCGGGAGTAAATCTGCCGTCGGGTCGCTTTATGACAAGCGTCGGCTCAACTCTCAAAAACGGCTTTGCGCCTTTTTTGCCCTCAACAAGAAACAAAAACGGCTCCTGATTATTCTTATCACAAACAAAGCGCAGTCTTTTAGGCTCAATTTTATAATCACGCATAACGGTGAGTGCGTCAACGAGCCTTTCCGGGCGGTGGCACATACAGAATTTGCCGCCGTAGGTCAGCAAATAATTTGCCGCCTTAACAGCATCATCAATGTTACAGCAAACCTCGTGGCGTGCTATTCTTGCGCTTTCGCCGAGCGATTCGATACCCGTATTGACAGGCTTATACGGCGGATTCATCGTCACGAGAGTAAACGATTCGGCTGAAAATTCGTCGCCGATTTTTCGCAAATCGCAAAGATGCGGAATAAGGCGATTTTCAAATCCATTTAGTGCTATTGAATTTTTGACCTGCTCGATTGCATTTTGCTGAATATCGAGGCAGTGAACGGGCGACTGTTCGCTGTCGCGCAACCACAAAAGCGGAATTATACCGCAACCCGTGCCCATATCAAGGCATTTGTCTTTTCTTTTCGGCGATGCAAAATAGGAGAGAATTACGGCGTCAGTGCCAAAGGTATGCTCCGCACTGACGGCGATTTTGACATCGTCCGACAATCTTTCATAATTATACATAGCCATATTATAATACAAAAAAGCAGGCATTACAACCTGCTTTTGATTTTAAAATATTCTATTTTCCCATAAGCTGCATCCAGCCGGCATGGTTAAACTCGCGCAGGCGCCGAACAAACGGCTTTGCCTTTTCGCGCGGCAAATCATGCTCGATAACCTCAAAAATTCCGCCGAACATTCCGCTGACAATCATATGGCAAAACTGCTTGTCAAGGACATCGGTGTCATAATTATTTTTGCTCAAAAAGCGCATTGTGGACTCAACCTCAATCTCGCACATATCGTGAACAAAACTTTCATACTGAGTGCCGTCGCTGCAACAAACAAGAATTTTGAAAATATCGTAATGGTCATACATATAATCGACCATCCACTCAACGCAATCTATCCGCTTACTGTCGGGGCTTGGAATTTCGAAAAAGCTCTCCTTAGACTGTGAAAAACGGCATTTTACAGCCGCACAGCACGGTTTTACGATTGTTGCAAACAAATCCTCTTTAGTTGAAAAATAGCCGTAAAATGCGCCTGTGGTGACATTTGCGTTTTTTGCAATATTGCGCAGAGACGCCTTTGGAAAACCCTTGTCAAGAAATTCCTGCTTTGCGGCGTCGATAATTAGTTGCCTTGTTGTTAGTTCTTCAATGCCCATTGGCACACCGTCTTTCATTAACACATCATATAACACTGTTATAGTACATCAAGTTTTGACATTTGTCAAGTGCGTCAATATTAATGACAGCCGCTGTGGTGCGCTCGAAAACTCCTTATCGCCCGACAAAAAGAAAAAACCGTGTCAAGACACGGTTTAAATCTTTAATCCAATATGCAATTATGCTTGGTTAGGAGCACCTACAGGGCAAACACCTGCACATGCGCCGCACTCGATGCAAGTATCAGCATCGATTTCGTACTTGCTGTCGCCCTCAGAAATAGCGCCAACCGGACACTCTGCTGCGCAAGCACCACATGAAATGCAATCATCAGAAATTGCGTATGCCATTGAAACACACCTCCGTAAATAAAATAAATAGTTTTCCATTATAAGCCGCCGCAGATGCGACAACTCTATCTCCGTTGATAATAATATAACAAATCAAAATGTGAAATTCAAGGACATTTTAACATAACACTGTTATGAATTTTTATGTAATCAATTTCCCTTTTTGACTATTCTGACAGCGGCTCTGTCAACCACAATCGGTGCACCGTCGGGCATACTGTCAAGCGCAACCTTAAGCTTACCGGTGAGGACTGCGCTGTCAACAACAACGCCCCTGCCCTCTTTTGTATCGACAACAGTACCCTTTCTCGGGGTGATTTTGTTTAAATACTCGTAGGAGTTTTGCTCATACTTAAGGCAGCACATAAGTCTGCCGCATGTGCCGCTGATTTTGCCGGGAGAAAGCGAAAGCCCTTGTTCCTTTGCCATTTTGATTGAAACGGAATGAAAATCGTTTAAGAATGTTGAGCAACAAAACGGTCTGCCGCAAATGCCGAGACCGCCGAGCATTTTCGCCTCGTCCCTTACGCCGATTTGGCGAAGTTCGATTCTTGTATGGAATTGCGATGCAAGGTCCTTAACAAGCTCGCGGAAATCGACTCTGTTTTCAGCTGTGAAATAAAAAATGATTTTTGAGCCGTCGAATGTGTATTCAACCTCGGTTAAATCCATATCAAGCTTATGCTCTGCGATTTTTTGAAGGCAAAGCGAATAAGCCTTTTTCTCCTTTTCGCGGTTTTGCTTAACGGTTTCCTTATCATTATCGGTTGCGATGCGGATTACGGGCTTAAGCGGATTTGTGACCTCATCGTCGGTGACGCCTTTTACGCCCGTTGACGCTGTGCCGCATTCGATACCGCGCGCGGTTTCAACAACAACAAGGTCGCCCTTTTTAATATCCAACCCTTTCGGGTCAAAATAATACATTTTGCCTGTGTCCTTAAAACGGACACCAACAACATTTACCATTATATATCCTCTCTATCTGCCTTGGGCACGCCTGAACTCGTAGCAGATTTTTGTTATTAAAATTGAATTGTTACCGTTTTTTTCGGCAAGAAGGCGCATTGAATCGCATGTGTTAATAAGCGCAAGCAATTTGTCCGCCGACAAGCGGGTGGCAAGCATTTTGACGGTTTCACTCTGCCCCGAAAGCGTGTCGGGTGATTTGCCGTAAAGCAATGCATCCCTGAAAATTGTTTTAAGCAGAGTCAAGGTGCTTACAAGCGTTTCCTTATCCTTTTCAAAAACGGAGCACGACTTTAAAAGTTCGTACTCACTGCTTTGGAGCATTGCGTTTGCAATATCGTTTGCAACGGTGGCAATTTTTGAAAGTTTGCCGTCATTAAGCGTTTGAATTGCCTTGCCGATATTGCCGGACCAAATATTCATTGCGTTGTATGCATCGCTGTATTCCACGCTGTCGAGTTTTTCACAAATATACTCTGCGCCGAGCGATGGCTCAACACCCTCCACGGTGAAAACAACGCTTCGTGAAAGCACTGTGCCGAGCAGGGCTGATTTGGTGGTTGCCGTGAGTATGAAAATTACATATTCGGGCGGCTCCTCAAGCACCTTGAGCAATGCATTCTGCGAACTTTCGTTCATGCATTGGCAATTGCCGAGTATGTATATTTTATACTGTGCCTCATTAGGCTTGACAATCACATCGTCGATAACATCCCTGACAACATCGACATGAAACGAGCGCGCTCCGCCTGTTGCGGAATACTCAAAAACATCGGGGTGAACGCCCTTCAACACCTTTGAGCATTGAGCACAATTTCGGCACGGTCTTTCACCGTCACTGCGGCAAAAAAGGTTTAAGGCAATTTCACGCGCAAATGTGCGCTTACCCAAGCCCTCGTCGCCCTCGATAACAATCGCATGCGGCAATCTGCCCGATTCTGCGAGCGAGCTGATTTGCTCTTTAAGTTTTTCGTTGCCTAAAAAATCGGTAAAATTCATCAGAATTTATTAAAATCCTCTACATTTATAGTAAAAGCAACTGCGCCGTATTCCTCGACATCGACTGCCTGATTGAGCAGTGAGCCGCTGACGGTGCTTGTAACGCCGGGAGTTTTGACAACTCTTTTTGTTATATTTGCTTTTAACAACTCATATAATTTTTCTACCTCCTCATCCTTACAGCCGATGAGGATTGCTGAATGACCGCCGACCAAAAACTGACCGGTAGTTGATACCTTTGTGGCAAAATAGCCGTTTTGAGAAAGAACGGACAAAACTTTTTCCGAATCCTTATTTGATACTATTGTCATAACAAGCTTCATAAAATCACACCTTATATAATACCGGACTGCCGATTGCAAAAATCAATACAGCCCTCTGATTTTAATTATACTCCGAAACTGTTTGTTTTGGCAATATTTTGTCTACTAAATTTACAAATTGTTAAAAATAATTATACATATTGTATATTTTCTATAAAATTTGTGCAAGTGCAACAATCACAGGCATTGTTAAAACAGAAAAAATACTTGTTTGACCAACAAGTTCGGAAGAAAGCGCCGTGTCATTATCATATTTTGAAGCATACATTGCGGTATTTGTCGCAACAGGTGCGGACGCCGACACGGTAAGCGCAGTGAGCATATTGCCGCCGATGCCGCAAAGTTTGAAGATAAAAAGCATTGCAAGCGGAATGACAACAAGCCGCAAAAGCGAAACAAAATAAACTTCTCTTTTAACAAAAATATTTCTGAAATTGCAATTTGCAAGAAATGTGCCGAAAACAATCATCGCCATAGGCGAATTGCATGCGCCGACACGCTCCAAAACGCTTGTTGCAAATGACGGAAGCTGCGGCTGAAGCAAAAACAGCGGAACGCCTATAAGCACGCTGAGCGAGCCGGGATTGAGTATAATGTTTTTGAAATTGATTTTTGCCTTTTTGCCGGAAATTTGATTGATGCCGTAGGTGAACGCAAACACATTGAAAACAGCAACATAGCACGACGAATAGAACACTCCCTCGTCCCCTGCGACGCTTTGAGCAAGCGGCAATGCGAGAAATGCGGCATTTGAAAATGTGATAGCATAGTGATAAACGCCGCGCTCCATAAGGCTTCGTCTTTTCCTGAATGTGAGCGAAGAAATCGCAATCGCTATAATATGGGTAAGCACGGCGAGAGCAAAGGAAATCAAAAGTCCCCTTATATGTTCGGGTGTGCGCTCCATTGACAAAAACGAATTGACAATTGCAATCGGCAAAATCAAGTTGAACAGCAAATCAACAAGTCGCTTGCCGTCTGCCTGAACAAAAATTTTTGTTTTATCGGCGATAAAACCGATACCTGATATTAAATATAAAATAATTACCTGAACGGCAACTACCTTTAAATTGTTGATAAAATCTGTAAGCAATCAATTATCCCCACAGTAAAATTAATTTTCGTTTGCAACAATATTTCTTTCAAAAAAGAAAACGAATGTGCAAATAAGCAGTGCCGAAACGGAAAAAATGCCGTCAAAATCAGACACGGCTGTTTTTTGTGAAAACAACAGCATAAGCCTGTCAATAAAATAGACAGCTGCAATATACGAATACAATCTTCCGAAAAGCACAGTTGCGCGCCCTGCCGACTCATTATCCTGCGCCAGCGTTTCCGACGCAAAGCGATAGAAAAAGCACATCCCGCAAACAAGCAATATCTGCTTTAGTATTTCGTCAACATTGCTTTCAAAACTTACAGCGTCCTGCATAACGAGCAAAATCAAAGCTATTGACCACAAAAGCGGCATAAAGCGAAAGACCTTAAGCTGTCTGAAATCGTAATTTAAATCGTTGAACGAAATTCCGACGGCGACAAGATAAAGGCTCGACAAAAAAGCTGCTGTGCACGCGACGCACTGAACAATGAAATACAGACGGCTTTGATACTCGGTTGATTCGATGCTGTTGTAAATGCCGACGCATCTGTTGACAAAATCGGTGAAAAAGCCGAGTGCGCCGATATATGACATAATGTCGAAATGAAAATGACTTTTGAAATTGAACGCCTGTGAATACGACTTGACTCGCAGGGCATTGTATGCCGTTGCCGCAACAGCCGCAGAAAGCAGGCAATATAATATTGTGACAGTAAAGCCGGATAAATCAAAAAGGAGCATAAATAAACGCAAGCCTACTGTCGCAAAGAATAATAACATTGCAATTAACGAAAATATTTTCGCCGAAACAGTTTGCACTTATTTGCTCCTCCGTAATTATTCTCTTTCCTCGATAGGAGTATATATTCTTGACTTTGCAACACTCTTGTATGCCGGGCGCATAATTTTGCTTGATGTTGTAAGTTCCTCAAGCCTGTGAGCACACCAGCCGGCAATTCTTGCAGTTGCGAAAAGCGGTGTATATAAATCCTCGGGGATGCCCAAAACCCTGTAAACAAGTCCGCTGTAAAGGTCAACATTTGCACACATAACCTTGTCTACACCGCGAACCTCGCTGAAGACCTCGGGGGTAAGTTTTTCGATATTTTCAAGCGTTTTAAATTCCTTTTCAAAGCCGTGTTCATAAGCAAGTTTTCTTGCGCTTGATTTAAGAATTACCGCTCTCGGGTCGGATTTTGTATAAACAGCGTGACCCATGCCGTAGATAAGACCCGAGCCGTCGCCTGCCTCTTTATTGAGTACCTTAACAAGAAAATCTTTAACCTGAGATTCATCGGTAGAATCGGGTACACTCTCCATAATACATTCCATTTGGTTGGCAACCTTGATGTTGGCACCGCCGTGACGCGGACCTTTAAGAGAACCCAAACCGGCTGTAATTGCAGAGTATGTATCCGTGCCGGAGGAAGTAAGCACTCTTGTTGAGAATGTTGAGTTGTTACCGCCTCCGTGGTCTGCGTGGAGCATAAGGCAAATATCAAGAAGTCTTGCCTCCTCCTCGGTATATTTTTTATCCGCCCTGTTTTGGCGCAAAATATACTCGGCAGTTGAAATATCCTTAATAATAGGATGAAGATACATTGACTTGTTATAAAATGCACGCCTTTTAACCTGATAAGCCGAGTTCATAATAGTCGGGAACTGTGCAATAAGCTGAAGCGACTGACGAAGAACATTCGGGATTGAAATATCATCGGGGTTTTCGTCGAACGAATACAAATTCATAACGCAACGCGCCATTTTATTCATAATGTCCTTTGACGGATGTTTCATAATATTATCTTCGATAAATTCGTCGGGCAAAGCTCTGCACTCGCCGAAAACCTCGCGGATGCCCTCAAGCTGACTTGCGGTCGGCAAATCGCCGAAAATAAGAAGCCATGCAACCTCTTCATATCCGAATCTGCCCGATTCGATACAATTTTGGATAATGTCCTTTATATCATAACCTCTGTAGGACAGTTTGCCGTCCTTGGGGATACGCTCACCGTCAAGAATATAATAGCCTTCAACAGAGCAAATTTTTGTAAGCCCTGCCATAACGCCTGTGCCGTCTTCGTTTCTAAGCCCTCTTTTTACATGGTATTTTTCAAAATCGCTTCTTTTAATCGAATTGTTTTTTCCGAGCTCACTGCACAAGCTTGAGAGAGCGTCCATAGAAATAGGCGAAATATAGTTATTTGGCATAATATTCTCCTTTCCGAATATATTTATTGTAAACAGAGAAAATTTACAATACCGCAAAATATTTAAGAGTTACATTATACTAAATTTTATAATTAAAGTCAAGGTGAGCGTATGAAACGGGTTGCCGTAATATTTGTTATATTATTCATCGCAACGCTGCTGATACCTATGGTGTCGATAGTGCGGCAAAACCAAGAGGAGAAAGAAAAGCAAAACGAGCTTGTAACTATTTTTTCGTCAAGCGTCAGTCCCTGTGCGAATTATCCTTTACAAGTTGAAGGGACGCACTGACATTAACGCGATAATCAATATTATTAAGCTCGTTGCGCCAATTCGCTTTCAGGGAATTATACAAATTAATATCGGATTTTGCGACAGAGCGGCTTATCATAAAAGGGTCGCTCTTATTTTGTGCACATTTTTTCAGCGACGCAATACACATATTTTTGACTTTATCCTCAAAAAGGCGTTCAATTTTCTTTGCTTGGTCGGGCGTAACGGCTGTGGAAATACCGTGCTGAATTTCATCGAGCATAAGTTGAACGGACACCGTGCAAGTATAGGTGATTTTGCCGTTTTTTACTGTAGCACTGCGCTTTGACGAGGCTTTTGAAATCTGAGCGCAAATATTGCCGAGGCTTGAACATTCAATCTCGAGGGTGCCGCCTTTAGCCCTGCCCTTTATTAGAAGAAAGCCGAAAGTTTCGTCATCATTGAGTGTTGCGGCATAGTTTTCCTTTGAAAAAACGGCAATGCCGTCGCATTTGACGCAATCCTCACCGGGTGACAAAATCGGGAGATAAACATCCGTCATATCGTCTATATAAAGATTTTGAAGTTGATTGACAGTCACTGCGGCACTGTAACCGTTTTGCTCGCCGACTGTCAAAAGCTCATATATGCTTTCGGTCGGAATGCGCGCGTCATTTTCCTTGCTCTCAATAATATCCGACGCTTTTTCGGATGAGAGCGCAAGCAAAACATCGGGGCGACTGTCAACACTTCGTATGAGGTAATCGGCACCGCGGCGCAAGCCGTCCTGAATATAATCGCTGCCGAAAACGATGATTTTGTTTTGACCGAAAAACATTGATTTTGAAAGCACTTTTGAGGCATTGAAAATTGCGCCGTTGACCGTTTGGTCCTCGCCCGTGGCAACAGCCGTGATTTTGTCGCCGATAGAATCTGCGGAACTGCTTTTGTTTAAATTCAGATATTGGAGCGAAACCTTTGTTTTATCGTCACTTTTATCAATTCCGACACCCTGAATGATAGTCAAATCGCTTAACCCCTGCGCATTTTGGCAACCGCCGAGCACACCGGCTGCAAGACAAACGCAGACGATAATTTGAGCCGCTTTAAATAATTTGTGCTTCACGCTTTTTTCTCCTTTTAATCATAAGTGTCGCAAGCGGAATCAGCACCGCAAATACAGCAAAGCAAACCCGGCTCACAATTTTTGTAATTTCGACCATAGCCATACCGACAACGGCGGTTACAAAAACGGCGACAGCCGCGGCAATAATGCCCGATACGATGCAGGCATTATTACGCTTAGCTCCTTTTAAGCAGCACGAACCGCAGTAAATAAGCACGGCGGTTTTGACCAAAAGTGCAAGCGCCCAAAAGCAAGTGTGCAGCATATCAAGACGAGCCATAGAACCGAGTTCGGCAAGCTGAAAGACAGTGAAAAACGGAAATGATTGGAGCAGTGCGCCGTGTCCCATAATGCCGACAGCAAGAAGAACAAGTACCACAATCGCCGAAAACGATGTGAAAACGGCGGCACAAATCGGCTTTAAAATATTGCCGTTCACCTTGCTGCCAAGGGCAATAATTATCGCCGGCTCGACCGAATTTGAAGTGAACAGCAGCGTATTATTCAAAATGGCAAAACGGCTGTTGCGAATAAGCGGATAAAAATTTTCGACCTCGATTTTATTAAAATTCAACAATGCCGCGCCGACAATCGCGATAAAAAGTGTGACGGCACAAAGTGAGCCAAAGCGTGCAATGCCCTCGATTTTAAGGCAGGCGCAGTAAACGCCGAGCACAACAATGGCGACACATAAAATCGGCATCGAAATTTTTGTGTCAAGTCGGCTGATTGCAAAATAGGCAAAGCGGCTGACATTAACGCCGCAAAAATATGAAAAATACAGCAAATACAGCAATGCGACCCACCGATTATCAAGCGGATTTTTGTTTTTGACTACGCAATAATACGCCGGAATCGACAAAATCATTGTAAAAAAAGCCGCAAAAATCAGCCCTAAAGCAATATCAAACGACATAATACCGACCGTTACCGACTGAATATAAGTCAGCGAAACGACAATTCGTGAAACTGTCAAAATCGCGAAAAACTGAAACGGAGAAATTTTGCCGCGTTTGGCATTATTCATTATCGCTTGCCCCCTTTAAATCACCGACACGCACCCTGCGGCGTGCAAGTTTTTTCCAGCCTTGGCACAAAACGGTATCAAAAAATGATTTTTGTGTGAGCGGCGAAAGCGGTGCGGAATAAGGGACACCGTAAGGATTGACGGAGCAGATATTGACAAAAAGAACACCTGACGCAAGAGTTAAGCCGTAAACGCCCGTGAGTCCGCCGATAAGAATAAACATAATGCGCAAAACGGCAACGCTTTCATAAAGCTGATAAATCGTATATGACGAAATTGCTGTGAGCGCAACGATAACAAGCATCGGTGCGCCTATCATACCGGCGGAAACCGTCGCCTCGCCGATAACAATTGCGCCGATTATCGACACGGCGTGACCTATCGCTTTCGGCAATCGCAAACCTGCCTCACGCATTATTTCATACATGAGATGGATGACGATAGCCTCGAGCATAAGCGGCAGAGGCGTTGTTGCCTCGCTTGTTGCGACGATATAAAGAAGTGTTGCAGGAATAACCTCCTGATGATATGTGCCGACGGCGACATAAAGCCCCGGCAAAAACAGCGACAGCACAAAGCTTAAATATCGCAGTATTCTGACAAATGACGAATAGAAGGGTTTGTTATCGTAATCATCAGCCGCGCTGAAATTGTCGGAAAACAAAAAGGGAGTGTAAAGCGCAAACGGCGTGCCCTCAACCATTACACCCACCCTGCCCTCGAGGAGCTTTGAGGCGAAAGTGTCGGGGCGTTCGGTATGACCGACGGCGGTGAAAAAGGTTTTAATATCGGTATCCAAAAAATCGGCAAGTGAGCCGAAATCGAGAACGGTATTAAGATTTGCCTTTTTAAGCCTCTGTTCAACATCAAAAACAAGGCTTTCGTCGGCACGATTGTCGATATAAGCAATCACAACGGGAGTGCTTGCGGCATTGCCGAGTTTGATTTGTTTCAATTTGAGATGGTATGTTTTTAACCGTTTGCGAAGAAGAGCTTTATTATCATTAAGTGCCTCGATAAAGCACTCCTTTGCGCCCATAACAGTTGACTCGTTTGACGGCTCGTCGGTAGAGCGTTTTGACCAGCCCTGAATACCGAGAGCAAGGGCGCGGCTGTTGCCGTCGAGAAAAAAGAGCGCAAAGCCGCTCATTAAATAGTAATAGCAATCATCAAAAGTTTCAGCAACATTCATTTCGACCGAGCCGACAACAGACTTTTTTATCTGCTCAAAATGCTCCGATGGGTCGGTAAAATCAAGTTTTGCGGACAAAATAGGGTCTGTCACCATTTGCGCAAGCTGCAGCGAATCAATAAGCCCGTCCATTGCGGCAAAAAAGCACCTTTTGTCCTGAATAACAGCCTCGCGGAGCAAAAAATCCGAGCAATTGCTGAAATCGTCTTTAAAAATATCCCGCGTTATTTCATAGTCGGGGACAAGATATTTCATAAAATCACCGATAAACAATTTATGATAATATTTTGTGCAAAAAGCTGATAATATTACAAAATTTACTCAAAATAAAATCGGTGATTTGATGACAGTAATAATTATACGAAGCATAATAATATATTTGTTTGTGGTGCTGTCGGTGCGAATAATGGGAAAACGGCAAATCGGCGAACTTAAGCCGCACGAGCTTGTGATAACAATTTTGATAAGTGCGGTGGCGACAATTCCGTTGCAGGAAATATCTATTCCGCTGACAAATTCAATTTTTCCGATAATGATATTTGTGAGCCTTGAAATAATCGGGTCGGCGCTGTCAATGAAATCAATAAAACTGCGCAACCTATTGCAAGGCAAGCCGATGTTTATAATAAAAGACGGTATTTTGCAGCAAAAACAAATGCGCCGACTGCGATTTACGATGGATGACATTATCGACGCTCTGCGACAAGCAGGTGTATTTGATATTTCAACGGTTGAAAATGCGATTGTCGAAACAAACGGAAGTTTAAGCGTTCAGACAAAAGCCGAGTGCGCACCGCTGACGCCCGATGCACTCGGTTTGGAGGTCGAAAAAGCGCAAATGCCGATTACGATAGTTATGGATTCAAAACCGGTGACGGAATATTTCGGAGATGAAAAAATCAACGAAAACGAAATAGATGTTTTAATTTCGTCAACAAGCTTAAACACCGAGGATATAATGCTTTTGACGATTGATAATGACGGCAATATGTATATGATAGAAAGGGACAGGAATGTATGAAAAGAGTTTGGTTTGCCGTAATTTTTATGATTTTATGTGTTGCAAGCTGTATCGGCGAGCAAATATATTTGACCGAAACATACGATGAAATTTGCGAAATCACACAGGCGGTGAGCGAAAGTCCGAGCAAAAAGGGTGTCGAAGAAATCAAGCACTTTTGGAGCAAAAATGACAGCATATATTTTATAATTTGGGACCATTCGGCAATCAATGACATTGCGCTTGCAATCAACGCGCTTGACAGCGACAGCGACGAAATAAAAAAAGACCTTGCCGACATAAAAAACGCCGGCAAGGCACTGTATGATAACGAAAGATTGAGTTTTGACAACATATTATAAATTTGCGCAAAACAGAAATCGGGAAGTGTATAGTGGCGCACTTCCCGATTTTTTATTATTTGTTGCGTTTTTTATCGTCCTCGATAATAGCGTCGAGAACGCGCTTTGAGTTGTTTTTGTCGATGTTGACAAAGAAATTCTCAACTCTGTCAATATACTTGTTTTTGCAATCGTTGTCGATAAGTTCGACGAGTTCGTTTACTGCACTGTCCAAATCGTAGCAAACGGGACCGAAGCCGTCTGTTTCATACTCGAAAAAGCCCTTGTCATAAACCTGATCCTCGTAGAACTGTTTTTGGTCAAACTGAGTGTAAACAATCGGCTTTTTGAGATAAGCAAAGTCAAAAGCGATTGTCGAATAGTCGGTTACCATTGCGGCGGATTCCGCAAAAACCTTATTGTAATCAACAAATCCCTCGTTGACATCAAAAACATCGTTATTTTGGAAATCGACATACTGCTTCATAAAGATAGGATGCAGGCAGAAAAGACCCTTGTAGCCTTTTTCGCGCATTTTTGAAAGCAGGCGTTCGTCATTGATAAGGCCGTTGTAGAATTTGAAATAATCCGTTTCAACAAAGCCGTCAAAATAAACACTCGAAGTTTTTTCGTCATAAGCACCGCTGATACTTCTGCGCCAAGACGGGAGGATGAGAAGCTGTTTTCTCGTGTCCTCATACAATGCGTCGAAACGCGGCAAACCGGTGATTACGCACTGGTCTTCCGTATAATCGTATCTTCCGTCGATAATCGCCTGACGCTCTTTTACGCCGGTGTTAAAGAAAATGTGAATATTCTTATTGAACTTGTTAAGCCAATTTGAGCAATCGCCGCAGTTGACGCCGTGATTCATAAAATAGAAATCGAAATTATACAAATCTATGAAATACGGTCTGTCCTTTTCCATAGCATTGATTGTAAACTCGCCTGCGCTTGACGAAATGATTTTGTCAGCCATAAGGAAGTAGAACTTAAACAGTTCGTCCTCATAATAAACAACCTCGCCGAGAGTTTTGAGGCGTTTGATAACCTCGGGGCGAGCGTCCCTGCCAATATTGAATATCGGGCGAACACCCTCGGGAGCGTGCTTGCTGATATATTTGAAAACAACCTCGCCGCTGTCGCCTGCGTTGTCTATTCTGTCGGAGAAGAGCCAAATTTTTCCCTTTTTCTCCTCGGTCTTGCGGAATTTGAAGAAATCTTTTCTAAACTTCGCCAAATCTTTTCTGCCGTTGAGTTTGAGCCATTTAAGGCATCTTTTTTCATTAAGTTTGATAAAGCGGCTCATTCTCTTCGGGCGGAGCACCTGGAGGTTTGACCTGAAACATTTCAAGCCGTATTCACCGTAAACCTTGTATGCCGGACCGAAATTGTTTGAATTTGGCACAAACTTGCTGTAGCTCAAAGCTATGCGACAGCCCTTGTCGCCGAATTTAATATACGGCACAAATTTTCTGACCTCACCCGTTTGAACATCTGAAATATCAAATTCCAAATGGCAACGATAGTAATAGCTCGGTCTGTTTTCTTTAACCTGAACATTTGACGGATCGTGCGCAATAAGCTTTGGTGTGACCTTGACATCGCCGAAGTTTACGCTGAATGTAACCTTGCCGCCCTTATCCGCTCTGAAAAGCCACTGTGCGATGAACAAGTCAATAATAAGTTTGTCATCTTTGATACTTGCAAAGCCGACACGACAGGCAGGGCCGCGCGTTGTTTCAACATTGAGCACCGGATAACCCTTGTATTTTAATTTATTATCAGTTTCGTCGAATTCAAGCTGACTTGTGAGGTCGTGACCGTATTTAAGCTCAAACGCCTCGTCTCTTTTGCGCATTGTTTTATGGCGCGGACTTTCGACAAGAATATAATCGTCTATCTCGTCAAGAAGTTGCTTTTCACGCTGTCTGAAAACTTTTATCTCGTCTTCATCCAAAACATCCTTGTATTTATCGTTGCCCATTCTGTAATACAAATCGTAAGCAACGAGCGATTGGATATACGGAATTACCTCGCCGTAGAGCTTGCGGCTGTAATTCATAAGCTCCATATGATAGTTTGTGAGCGATTCGGTATAAAACGATTTATCCTTTGTTTGATTGTTAACGGCAGATGTTCCGCTTGCACGGCGGCGATAGTAATAAAGTGCTTCGCAAATAAGGCCGTAAGCCTTTTTCTTGAGCATCATTTTATTAATGAATGTTGAATCCTCGCCGAATTTAAGGTGTGTGTCAAAGCGTGTGTCGCCGACCGCCGAACGCTTCATAAATGTTGTTGCGGTTGTTGACTGAACAGAAAAAATCTCTTTTTCATCGTCCAAATCGGCAATTCTTGTGCCGCGGTCGAACTTGTAGTCAAGAGCGTGATAATTATCGTTAGCCTCAAAAAATTTTACTCTTGCGGCAAGAACATCAATCTCGTCGTAATGCTTTTCAAAAAATTCATAGGCATTTTTGAACGAGTGCTCCTCCCACTTATCATCGGGGTCAAGGAAAGTTAAATATTTTCCGACAGCATAGTCGATACCCATATTTCTTGCAGAGCTTACGCCGCCGTTTTCCTTATAAAAATACTTTATATTTTGCGGATATTTTTTCTCATATCGTTCGCAAATTTCGCCGCTTGAATCGGATGAGCCGTCATTTACCAAGACCATTTGGATATTTTCCTCAAATCCGAGTGTTTGGTTGATAACGGAATCAAGCGCCTCTTCTATATATTCTTCAACATTGTAAATAGGGATTACTACTGAAATTTTAAACTCTTTTTGCATCTGTGTTTTTCCTTCCCCATATTTTTTTGGACAAAGCGCCCGTGCAGCGGTCGAAAATCTCCGCAAGCAACACGGTGACAATTATTGAGGCAATCATAAACTCATATTTATGCCTGTCGGCTACGCCGTAGCGTGAAAGCAAAATCATAGGTATTCTTTGCAGAATGTAAACGCTGAAAACATGGTTGCCGAACCATTCGAGAACAGGGTTTGTGATTTTGACTTTCATCGTAATCATCACGATGCCGAGTGTGAACAGCACCGCCCAAACTGTATATGAATAAATACCATAATCCGAGCGCATATTGTACGCCTCGAGATAAGCCAAAACAAGCACACCCGACGCGGCGAAGAAAATCAAATCGTTTTTCATCAAAACCTTTTCGATTTTGTCCTTGAAATACGAATACCACATACCGAGTGAATACAGAATCAGCGTGTTGTACCACCACGATTGTTTTGTTGTTTTTGTTTTCATCAAAATATAAACGAAAGCAACCGAAATGACGGTGGTTATGATTACGCCGATTAGCTGTGTGGCTTTATTGTTTTTCTTTTTGAGAATCAGGAATGCAAAATATGTTACTACATAAAGCGCAAGGATAACAAAAATATACCAATTCGAGTTGCCGACCGACTCCCAACCGACAAGGGTCAGCAAAATGTGACCGACGCTGTAAAACTTGCCTGCTGTTGCGGCTAAAATTAGAAACAGAACAACGGCAATATCCATATTGAGCAAAACCTGCGGAAAACGCTTTTTCGGAATTGTGTCAATATATGCCGAGCCTTTTTTCTTTATGCTTTCCATAATACCATAGCCGGAATAGAACATAAACATTGCAACAATCATTTGATTCAAATGGTCCTGCATTTTGAGATACGGCACATCGAATTTACCACCGACATCAATATAACCTTTGCCGTGGCTGAACATAATCAAAATAACAAATATGCCCTTAATTGCAGTTGTGCCTGCGCGCGAAATGTAGTCTTTGTTAAACTCATTTGGCTTTGAAAATTCGGCACCGCTGATTATCAAAAGGAACAAAACAGCGACGAAAAATATCATACATTTACTCCTTACATACTTATTAATACGAGCAACTTAAGCATATTTTATCACAGACGCACAGTAAATTCAATAAATTAATATATTATATTAAAAAAGCGCCTCTTTATACATAAAAAAACAGCCTTCTTCGCTGAAAAAGGCTGTTGATATAAAATCAGACTATTCTTCCCATTTCATAATTGTTTTGCCGAAGCCCTTTTGTGTGTCCTTTTCAAAAGCGGCCTTGATGTCGCTTGTTGTTCTGACAACATTAACGGAACTTACGATATTGCCGAGATAGTCGATAATTTCGGGATGTTCAACATACATATCAACCGTTTTTTGAAAATCGGCAACGCCGGAACGGGAGGAGCCGAACATACGAATACCTTTTTCGAGAATCATTCTTGTGTTAATCGGAACAGGATATTCGCTAACTCCCAAAATCGAAATTGTGGATTCGGGCTTGATAAGACCGATAATCTGTTCAATTGCGACAGGGCTGCCGTTACCGCCTACACACTCAAACGCATGGTCCATGGTGAAGCCGTCCGGAACCTCATTGACAAGGTGAGTTTCGTCAACAAATGTGAAATCGGCAAGTTTTTCTCTTTGAGTACCGAAAACAACGATTTTAGACTTCGGGAAAGTGTATTTGAGAAACAGCGATGTGATGTATCCGAGGTTTCCGTCGCCCCAAACGGCGATTGTGTCGCGTCTTTGGTGAGCAATTTTGTCAAACCTTGAAATAGCGTGAACTGAAACGGAAACAATCTCCGTAAAAGCGGCAACATTGCGGTCTATATCCTGCGGAAGTTTAACAAGGCGACTTGAAGAAATTTCAACAAACTCCTGAAGCAAGCCGTCCATCGACGAGCCGCAAAATTTTGACGAACGAAGATAGTTTTCGGCAATGTAATCGTCCTTTTCAACCGGGCAGTTCGGCACCATAACAACCAAGTCGCCCGATTTGAATTTGCCCGACGGGTCAACAAGCACCTCGCCGATACCCTCGTGAATGAGTGCCATCGGGAGCTTTTCAGCCAAAACCTTTGGGTCGCGCGTGCCGAGATAATATCTCATATCAGCGTTGCAGATTGAAAGATTTGTCGGTCTGACAATTGCATTTTCGCCGAAAATGTCAATATCCTCAAACGCAATTTCAAATCGTCTCGGTGCAACGAGGCGGTAAACTGTATTAATCATCGTTTTCCTCCTCGAGCAAAGATTTTGCTACTCTTAAATCATAAGGATATGTTATTTTCATATTATAAGTTTCGCCCTGAACGAGAGCAACTTTTTCACCCTTGATAACAAAGATTTTTGCCGCGTCGGTGAGAATATTTTTCTCCTCCTCTGTCAAAGCGTCATACATATTTTTAAGTTTAAGCGCCTTGAAAGACTGCGGAGTTTGACCCTGATACATTTTGCTTCTGTCGGGGATATTGCTGATAACGGTATTATCGAGAGCCTCAACGATAGTGTCAGTTGCGGGAACTACTGTATCGCATGCGCCGAATTCCTTTGCGGCGGCAATATTTTCCATAATAATTCTGTGGGTAACAAACGGTCTTACGCTGTCATGAGTAACGATAATTGTGTCGTCATTGAGATTGCCCTCGGAATCAATGAATTTAATCGCGTTCATAATAGTTTCGTTTCTTGTTGAGCCGCCCTCGATGACAACAACCTTGTCGCCTGCCTTTGCGGCATGCTTTTCAACAAGATTTTTTGTGTGCTCAACCCACTGTTTCGGGCAAAGAACGATAATTTTTTCAAACTCCGGCACAACCAAAAACTTTTCGATTGTGTAAATAATAATCGGCTTGTCCTTAACCGTAAGATACTGCTTCGGCTTGTCGCCGCCCATACGGGAACCGATTCCACCGGCTAAAATTACGCCATATGTCATAATATAAAATCTCCTTATCTATCGTCGGTAAGTGCTTTAAGCAGGCGCTTTGTGCTCTTGCCGTCGCATTTTGCCAAATATTTTTCTTTCAATTCATTATATCTTGAATAGTCATAATTTTCAATATCCAAAATAATTTTTATAATATCGTTCATATCGTCAAAAATCTTTATCGGCACGCTTTCCTCGGCATTGACAAAACTTTCCGTTTTCTCAATGGCATTTTCCTTGCTTTCGCAATAGATGAAAAGCGGTTTGCCTGTTGACATAAACGAAAGCACTGCGGAATTGAGATCGCCGATTGCAATATCGGCAACGGCAAGTGCCTCATAAGGATTGAGAATTTCGCTTGCGTCAACTATACTGTCGGCATAATATTCAGAAGTTGTTACATTATTTAAATTGATTCCGCCGAATATCTTGATAAACACATAATCTTTATAAAGATATTCATAAATGAACGAATCGTTTTTCATCATTTCATCGTCGGCAGGCTTTGATGAAACATAGGCAATTATCTTTCTGCCCTCAAAATCGGGGTGAACCTCATAAAGTTTTTCGAGGATATGCTGTTTGTATTTTTCATCAAAGAAAATGTCGGTTTTAACATCGCCGGCGATAATTGCATTAACCTCCTTGCCGATTGCCTTTTTATAAAATCCGGCAGTCGTTTTTGACGGAGCGACAATATCGGTAACGCTGCTGTAAAGCGGAGCGAGAGCATATTGCTCCTTAAACAGATTTGAGCGATACTGTTTTGAAATTTTGCCGAAAACAGAGAGCGGATAAGCATCCGTCGGAAGCAAAATAACTCTTGTTTCGTCGCGAAGTTTAAAGCAGTCGAGCAATGTGTTCGGGCTGTCGATGATAACAAACTCGGCATTTGCAACAGCTGAAATAACATCTTCTATTTTATCGCCGCCGTTGACAATTGTGACACTGCCCTTGGAGCGTTTTTTGATTGAATGCAAAACCTCCTGCGACACAATGTCGAATGCAACGACACTGCCCTTTTTGAGCGAGCCTCGAGCCTCACCATAAAGCTTTTGCGCAACCTCTTTTTGCTCTTTGATAAGCTGAACGCGCTTGTAATACGGGAAATAACTGCTTTCGACTCTCGGAACGGTATAGAAATGCTCGAACGTTTCGCACGGTTTTTTATGGCTTTCAAGATTATCAAACGCATATTCAAGTATTCTTTGGGTGGCATGTCCGTCGCAAGAGCGCATAAATTTGTATCTGAAATCCTGAATTGCCTTTTTGTCAAATCGCTCGTCAATATGCTGAATATAGTCTATCATTTCAAAGTTTGTTTTTGCGATAAGACCGGGTGCAAGTTCATAATAATCATAATAAAATCCGCGCCAATCGAAATACTCGTCAAGGTCATAAGCAAAAAAGATGAGCGGCTTTTCAAACAAACTGTATTCAAAAACAAGCGATGAATAGTCGGAGATGCAGATATCCGAAACGGAGAGCAATTCCTCAATTGTCAAAACATTGCCGACATCCATTGCAAAATCCTTGTACTCGTCCTCAACAACCGGCGGATTTTTTACATGCGGATGGTATTTGAAAAGAAGAACATACTCGTCGCCGAGTGCCTCATAAAACATTTTGACATTGAGCATGTCCGGCGCCTTTGCCTTTGCAACTCTGCCGCGGAATGTCGGAGCATACAAAATGACCTTTTTGCCCTTCGCCTGCGGCACAACCTCATAAAGGTGTCTGCGGGCGGAATCAAGAAATTCGTTGTCATAAAAAATATCTGTTCTGCTTGAGCCGGTTGCCTGAACAACACCGCTTTTTTCGTCGATATTCATAGCCTCATAATAAGCCCATGCAACCTCGGGCGAGCTGACGGTGACAAGCGAATAGTTTTTGTTGAACGGATGGCGCAACTGTTCTTTTCTGCTTTCACCGAAAATCAAATCGGCTGTAGAGAAACCGAACTTTTTAAACGCGCCGCAACCGTGCCAAAGCTGAATGATTTTTGTTTCGGGGCGAAGCGGCATTGCCGAAAGCGCATTTGAGCCTTCGTCAATAAACACATATTTTGCGGTGGCAATATCCTCAACAGCGTTAATACAGCGCTGTGTATAATCGGCTCTGATAGTATTGCCGTTGAGCAAAAAGTGTGTATGGATATTATAATCATAATTATTTGCCAGTTCATCAAACATAATTTGAAGGCTGTTTGTAAGATACGGTAATCTGATTTCAACAAAAACGATTTTGTTTTCATCAACAGGATTTTTTGCGGCAGCTCTATACGCACGCGGAATTTTTTTGCTGAGCAGCTTGTGCTTAAAATAGTTGTTTCCGTTTTTGCGGACTTTTTTTCTGAGACTTACTTCGGCATTTTTCACACCGTCAAGTATTGCGCGCTTTATTTTGAACACAATAGAATTGTTTTCAACGGAAAAGGCTCCCCTGTCGTCGCCGTTGTAGTTGTAATAAAATTGCTCGCTCATATTTCACCTCTCACAGTTTTTAATATTTCATCGGCAACACGCTTGCTTGAGTTGCCGTCGAGATTATCAAAGAATTTTGTTTTAAACGCGCCGACCTTTTCATAGTCAAAATCACGACTTTTGACGGCGGTAATAAGCTCGTTTTCGGAAAAGACGATTTTTCCGGGAACAAAATTTTCAAAGTCATAGTAAAAATCGCGGTTTGAAATATAATCATATAAATCAAACGCATAAAAAATCATCGGAATATCAAGGAGTGACGCTTCAAATATAGCGCTTGAGTAGTCGGTAATTAAAAGATTTGTTACAAAAAGCAAATCATTAAGCTCGTCATCATCCGAAAGGTCGATAATATAATCCTTATACCTCTCATCAATTTCAAAATGCTCCTTACAAAACGGATGGAGCTTTAAAATTATCGCATAATCGTTGCCGATTGACTCATAAAATCTGTTTGGGTCAAATGTTTCCATAGGGTAATATGCCGTTTTTTGACCGTGACCCCTGAAGGTTGGGGCAAAAAGAATAATTTTTTTATTTTTGAGTTTCGGATGCTTTGCGTAAAATGACGATTTGATTTTTTCGGCATATTTCTTGTCGAGAAATACGTCGGTACGCGGAATACCTGTCGGCAAAACACATTTGTCGCTAATGCCGAAACCCTCGGCGTAATGTTTTGCAATCTCTGCCGACGAAACAATTGCCCTGTCATACATTCTGTGGTTAATATCGGTTTGAAGCGGACCGCCGATTTTGCCGAGACGCGAATAGCCGAAAGTTTTAAAAGCACCGCAGGCATGCCAAAGTTGCCAAAGCTGTGTTTCGTTGCGTTTTTTAACAGTGTTTGTAAGTCTGAAATAATCGTCGATAACAACAACTCTTGATGTTGCGTAAAGCTCATAAAACCGTTTAATGTATTTATACTTAAAATGACCGTTTGAATCGGAGAAAAGGAGAAATTGAAAATCAATATCCTTATTGTCCTTCAGCTTGTCATAAACAAATTCCAAATTACCGGTGAGATTGTCTCTTCTGCCGGAAACAAAGGTAATTCTGTTTTTAACAATCGGCTTTTTGCAAAGTTTGTTGTATCTGATTCGGCAAAATGAATATAATATGCCGGAAACGATTTTGACAATATCTTTGCGCTTAAGGCTTATTTTAAGAAAATCGGAAAAATTCTCTTTAATTTGAAGATATATATTCCTCATTGAGGAGGAATACGAATTTACTTGACGCTTTCGTTGTAAATCAAGCCCTGCAAGTATTCCGTCAAGCACAAAATAAGGCAACAGGCAAATTGCAAGCGCAAAGCGTATAATGCCCATAGGAATATTGAGAAATTTTTTTAACACGCTGTTGGCATTATAATCTCCTGCGGCATGATTTTTTTTAAAAACAAGGCGACTGTTTTCAAAATCAAAACCGATGAAATAAAGCGGAGCGCCGCCGTGATGTTCAAGTTCGGGCACAAGTATTGCGTCGGAGCATGTCAAACCGTCGTTTCTCTCGGAAAGGACATAATTTTTGTCGATATTTTTAAATTCATCGGAATTGAGAGCGTATTTATCAATTTTAAACGACAAGCCCTCAACCGAATTGCCGCCGTAATAGAAGTCAAATCTTGCGGTTATATCGTCGCCGCACGAATTCAAAAAAACGCAATCAAGTAAAATTTCGCCGTTGAAAACAATTGTGCAATCGTCGCCGTGGCGGTAGATTGCCGAGGTCGTCAGCGGTATGCGGCGCATATTGTCGCCTTGAAAGAACACGATTTTTGCCTTCGGCGTTGCGCCGTCATTATACGGACAGGTTATACAAAGTGAGGCGAGCAAATCGTTGCCCGTGACCGTTAAATTGTTAATAACAGTGCTGGTTTTAAACATAACAAATTCCTCTGTAATTAAACACGAAAAAATGCATTACGCACTATTCCATAATAGTAAACATTATAACATATATATGCACTTAAATCAAGAATATTACTGCACTAAATGCAGCGTTGAGGTTTGCTTGAAAAATTGTTGATATTTTTAAGAAAATTTTAGAAATATCAGTCGCGCGATTGATTGACTTGATGCGGCGGTTATGCTATAATTTTTTATGGTATGAGGGAGTAATTCCGTGCATTTTACGGATAAAATCGGCACAATAAAAATAAAGCCGATTTTAACCGCTTACACATAGCACGAGTTAAATCAACAGCCTGCTGTTAAAGCTGGTTTAACTTAACGAGCGTTAGCTTTCAGAATGAGACTTATACATAGTTTGCGACACTATGTATAGGTCTTTTTTATAATATAATGATAAGGAGCGTTGATGATGAAAGAGTATTTAAAAACCGTTGACGAGGTTATTGAGGAAAACGGCTCGTCATATGACGGACTGACTGCGCGAACAGCCAAAGGCATTTTGGAGCGCAAAGGCAAAAACAAACTTGCCGAGGGTGAAAAGACATCACTTTTTGCACGCTTTTTAACAAAGCTTGCCGACCCAATGATAATAATACTGATTGTTGCGGCACTTGTAAGTGCAATCACATCGTCAATTAACGGCGACGGCGGATATGCCGATGTAATCATTATAATGATTGTTGTATTGTTAAACTCTGTTTTGGGTGTATATCAGGAGTCAAAAGCCGAAAAAGCGATTGAATCCTTGCAGGAAATGACGGCGGCGACAACAAAGGTTATTCGTGACGGCGTTTTGCAGGATATCAAGAGTGAAGATATTGTAATCGGCGACATTATTGTGCTTGAAGCCGGTGACAGCGTGCCCGCGGATTGCAGAATAATCGAAAGTGCATCGCTGAAAATCGAGGAATCGGCGCTGACCGGCGAATCCGTTCCGGTAACAAAAACAGCAAATGTTATTGACCCTCTCGGCTCAAACGATATTCCGCTCGGCGACAGAAAAAATATGTGTTATATGGGCTCGTCGGTTGTTTACGGCAGAGGCAAAGCAATTGTAACCGCCACAGGTCAGGAAACCGAGATGGGCAAAATCGCCGACGCTCTCCTAAGTGCAAAGGACGAATCAACTCCTCTTCAAAAGAAGCTCAATCAGCTTTCAAAAATATTATCAATAATAGTTTTGGGCATTTGCGCATTTATTTTTGTTTTTGATATAATCCGCTCGCTTGCAGTCGGCGACGGCTTATCATTGGAGTCAACACTTAGTTTCTTTATGGTTGCCGTTTCGCTTGCCGTTGCTGCAATTCCCGAGGGACTTGCGGCAGTTGTAACAATTGTGCTTTCAATCGGCGTTACAAAAATGAGTAAACGCAACGCTGTTATACGCAAGCTGACTGCGGTTGAAACACTCGGTTGCACGCAGATTATCTGCTCAGACAAAACAGGAACGCTGACTCAAAACAAAATGACTGTTATTGAACACAGAGGCGACAACGAGGAACTGCTTGCAACGGCAATGTCGCTTTGCAACGATGCCGAATTACAGCTTGACGGCACAATTAAGGGCGAACCGACAGAGGCGGCACTCGTTGAATATGCCGACAAAATCGGTCTTGACAAAAACAATATTATCAAAGCTTTTCCGCGTGTTGCAGAGGCTCCGTTTGACTCGTCAAGAAAGATGATGTCAACAATTCACAAAACGAAAAACGGCTTTGTTCAATACACAAAGGGCGCACCCGACATTGTGCTTGCACATTGCACAAGTGCACTTGTCAACGGCAGGAAAGTGCCGATGACCGGCGAGTTGATTGCAAAAATCGTCGAAGACAACAAGACTATGGCAGACAAAGCGCTTCGTGTTCTCTGTGCGGCAATGAGAACTTATGCTCTTGAACCTGAATGCGACCCACAAACGCTTGAGGAGGGGCTTTGCTACATCGGTCTTGTCGGCATGATTGACCCGGTAAGGCCGGAGGCTGTTTCGGCAATAGAGGAGTGCAAATCGGCAGGAATAAGACCGATTATGATAACCGGCGACCACAAAGACACAGCGGTTGCAATTGCAAAACAACTTGGTATTTTAACCGATGCCTCACAAGCTTTGACAGGTGCCGACTTAAATGAAATGAGCGATGACGAGCTTGATGCTCAAATCGAAAACTACTCGGTTTATGCAAGAGTTCAGCCGGAGCACAAGACAAGAATTGTCAATGCATGGAAAAAGCGCGGAATGGTGACGGCAATGACCGGTGACGGTGTAAACGACGCGCCGTCAATCAAAAACGCCGACATAGGAATAGGCATGGGCATAACAGGCACGGATGTGACAAAAAATGTTGCGGACATGGTGCTTGCCGACGATAATTTCGCAACAATTGTTTCTGCCGTTGAAGAGGGCAGAAGAATTTATGACAACATAAGAAACTCAATTCAATTTTTGCTTTCGTCAAATTTGAGCGAGGTTATTTCTATATTTGTTGCAACTGTATTGGGATTCACTCTGTTTGAGCCTGTTCACCTTTTATGGATTAACCTTATCACCGACTGCCTTCCCGCCCTTGCGCTCGGACTTGAAAAGGGCGAGCCTGACATTATGAGCAGAAAGCCGAGAAACACCAAAGACGGCATTTTTGCCGGCGGAATGGGCATAGACATTGCATGGCAGGGCATAATGGTGACAGCACTGACACTTATTGCTTATCTGTGCGGCACGAAAATGGCAGGCACAACAGACGGCACGCTGATTCATCAAAACGGAATGACAATGGCATTCTTAACGCTTTCAATGGCAGAAATTTTTCACTCATTCAATATGCGATCGCGCCGCGAATCGCTGTTTAAATTGGGCAAACCGAACTATTATTTAATCGGTGCGATGGCAATATCGTTAGTCCTTTCGACAGCGGTAATTTATATTCCGTTTTTAAGAACGGCATTTGATTTTGCGCATATTGACGCAAAGGAATATTTCCTCTCGTTATTGCTTGCTGTGCTTGTAATTCCGATTGTGGAAATTGCAAAGCTTATTGAGCGAAAACTGAATAAATAATTGACAAAATTGCAATTTTAGATTATTAATAATATAGGTGGGTTTTCCGCCTATATTATTTTTTTGCGGTGAATGCTATGAAAGAAATGAAAGACATTTTTGATTACATCGAAAAATATGGTGACAAATCGTTTGAGGAAAAGAAATTTAACGAGATTGACAACGTGATTTTTTCACAGATAGTTTACAACGATTTTGGCTCAATTGTCGAAGAAGATGAAGTGTTTTTATGCGATGCGGCAATGGACTTTTTTGCAGAAAACAGCGACGAGAAATTGGAAGAACTTATCGGAATAACACAAAAATCGGCCGCTCTGCTTATGGAATGTGCAAAAACAAGACGATACGGCTATGTGCGCCTTTGTGACTATGTGAACAGCGTTGACTGCGAAATCGACAAGCAATTCGCAGGGCTGAATTTTATTTTGAATGACAAAACTCTGCTTGTTGCTTTTCGCGGAACAGACACGACTATTGCAGGAATCAAAGAGTCGGCAATGCTGTCATATATGTTCCCCGTTCCGGCGCAAATCGAGGCACTGCACTATTTTCAGGAAACGGCTATGGTCAAAAAATGCGATGAAATAATTTTGTGTGGACATTCAAAAGGCGGCAATCTTGCACTTTACGCTGCGGTCAACTGTTCAAACTCCCTAAAAAAGAAAATCAGCGCCGTTTATGAGGACGATGCGCCCGGATTTCCGAAATGGTTTTTTGAGCGATACGATTTTGAGCAAATTGCACGAAAAACACGCCTTTACACTCCGCAAGGGTCAATCATCGGCAGAATGCTAAATCACGCCAACGAGCCGATAATAGTCGAAAGCACAAACAGCGGATTGAAACAGCACCAAGTTTCATCTTGGATAATTGAGGACGACAAATTCAAGACCTGTGAAAAATATGATGCCTCGTCGGACTTTCTTGCCGAATACATCAATAAAATGATTGATTATGTCGGCGAGGATGACCTTGAGCAATTTTTCAACTCAATTGATTATGTGCTGTCAAGCATAGGAATCGACGATTTTTACGATTTTAAATCACTTGATTTGAAAAAAATATACAACGCGATTGACACGCTTTCCGACCTGACAAAGGAGCAAAAGGAGCGTTTCAAGTTGATTATCAAAAAGGCATCAACCGATTTTGCAATGGAATATTTCGGCACAAAGGCACGCAGTTATATTGACAAAATAAAGCCCGAACTGCAAACGCCGAAAAGAACAAAAATTGAAAAACCGTCGGACAAAAAGCAGTAAATAAATTAAACATAATATCAAAGGTACAGATAAAAGCACAATAAGAAAGCAGGTATCTGTACCTTTATTTTTTGTTGTTTTTGTGTATTGTTTAGTGCATAGTTTGTGGTAATATATACTTGTTCGGACAAATCAATAACAAAAGAGGTAATCAAAATGAGCAGCAGATATGAATTAAACAAAAACCTTGCGCAAATGCTTAAGGGCGGCGTAATAATGGATGTAACAACACCGGAACAGGCAAAAATTGCCGAGGAGGCAGGCGCATGCGCTGTTATGGCACTTGAAAGAATCCCTGCCGATATTCGTGCAGCAGGCGGCGTTTCAAGAATGAGCGACCCGAAAATGATTAAGGGTATTCAGGAAGCTGTATCAATTCCTGTAATGGCAAAGTGCCGTATCGGTCACATTGCGGAGGCACAGATTTTGCAGGCTATCGAAATAGACTACATTGACGAGAGCGAGGTGCTCTCCCCTGCTGATGACCTTTATCACATAGACAAAACAGAATTTGATGTTCCGTTTGTATGCGGTGCAAGAGATTTAGGCGAGGCTTTGCGCAGAATTGCAGAGGGTGCGTCGATGATAAGAACAAAGGGTGAGCCGGGCACGGGCGATGTTGTTCAGGCTGTAAGACATATGAGAAAAATCAACGCAGAAATGCGCCGTGTTCAGTCGCTCCGCAAGGACGAGCTTTTTGAGGCGGCAAAGGAATACAGAGTGCCTGTTGAGCTTATCAACTATGTTCACGAAAACGGCAAGCTGCCCGTTGTTAATTTTGCCGCTGGCGGTGTTGCAACACCTGCCGACGCCGCACTTATGATGCAACTCGGCGCAGAGGGCGTTTTTGTAGGCTCGGGCATATTCAAATCGGGCAATCCGGCAAAGAGGGCGGCGGCAATCGTAAAAGCTGTTACAAACTACAACGACCCGCAAATTCTTGCAGAGTTAAGCGAAGATTTGGGCGGAGCCATGGTAGGTATTAACGAAAATGAAATCAAAATCATTATGGAGGAAAGAGGACAATAATCCTCATAATATTATGAAAATCGGTGTTCTTGCTCTGCAAGGAGCGTTTGAAGAGCATATCAAAAAGTTGAATGAACTTTCGGTTGACGCGTTTGAAATCCGTCAGCCGAAGGACGTTGATGAAATGCCGGACGGCTTGATTATTCCGGGCGGAGAAAGCACGGTTATGAGCAAACTGCTTGACGACCTTGATATAAGGCACAAAATACTTGAATATGCCGCAAGCGGTATGCCTGTATTCGGCACCTGCGCAGGGCTTATCCTTATGTCGAAGCAAACCGGTGACGCACGCTGTGACGGTTTGGGGCTTATTGACTGCACGGCAAAGCGCAACGCATACGGCAGACAGCTTGGAAGCTTTGATACAACAGAGGATTTTAAGGGCTTGGGCAAAATTCCGATGGTATTTATCCGCGCGCCGTACATTGCCGCCGTCAATGACGGAGTCGATGTGCTTGCAAGGGTTGACGGCAAAATCGTTGCGGCAAGGCAGGGCAAATTCCTTGCCACGGCATTTCACCCCGAGTTGACGGATGATTTATCCGTTCACAAATATTTTATTGATATGATTAACAAATAACAAAAAACGACTGCAACGGTGTTTAGCCGAAGCAGTCGTTTAATTTTTATTAGGATTAAATTATTCCTCTGTATCGTCCTCTTCAAACTCGAAATTGAGAGTTTCGCCGCAGGACGGACACTCAAAATTGCCCTCGAGAACAGTGTCCTCGTCAACGGTGAATTCTGCGCCGCATGCAGGACATGTGATTTCGTAATCCTCATAGTCCTCATCGTCAACATCGCTGAAATCATCGTCATAAACAATTTCTTCAAGGTCGCAAAGGTCGTTATCAATATCGTCAATTTGTTCCTCGACAGCGTCAAGCTCCTCTGTAATATCGAGGACATCCTCATTGAGATTGTCGAGAACGGAAACGATTGCCTTGAAAACCTTTGTTTCTTTTTTGTTTTCGTCTAAATCAAGGCCGTCAAGCAAGCCCTTGAGATAGCCCAAAGCTTCTGTTGTATCCATATTATGCACGCTCCATATATTCACAGGTACGGGTGTCAATTCTAATCATATCGCCTTCGTTGATGAAAAGCGGAACACGAATCTCTGCACCTGTTTCAACAGTTGCAGGCTTCAATGTGTTTGTAGCCGTATTGCCCTTGAGGCCCGGCTCTGTATGTGTAACCTCGAGAGTTACGAATGTCGGCGGCTCTACGCCGAAAACCTTGCCTTTGTATGAAAGGATTTTGCAAACATCGTTTTCCTTAACATATCTGAAACTGTCGGGAAGATCAGCCTCTGCAACAGGAATCATATCGAAAGTTTCGTTATCCATAAAATAATAGAGTCCGTCATCATTATATGAATAAGCCATTTCCTTTCTCTCGATATAAGCTGTAGGATACTTGGCAGATGGATTGTAGCTTTTTTCAACTACCGAGCCGGTAATTACATTCTTTGTTTTTGTTCTTACAAATGCGGCGCCCTTGCCGGGTTTTACATGCTGAAATTCGATAACCTGAAGAACATTGCCGTCTTCCTCAAAGGTTACACCATTTCTGAAATCGCCTGCTGAAATCATATTTATACCTCCGTGAATTGTATAATCAAAATATTACTAATTTATTTTACAGTATTTTAAGCAATAAATCAATACCCATTTTATAACTATCTTTGCCGAAGCCGCAAATTTGTTTAACACAAACAGGTGTGATGACAGAAATTTTTCTGAAATCCTCTCTTTTGTGAATATCGCTCATATGCACCTCTACAAACGGTGTGTAATCTGATACAGCCTCGATAGCATCGCGAATGGCGTATGAATAGTGAGTATAAGCGCCTGCGTTGATGATAACGCCGTCATACTCATCCTTGCTTTTGTGAATCAGGTCGATAATGTCGCCCTCGTGATTTGACTGATAAAACGACATTTCGGCGTTCTTTGACTCGCCGTAAGCCTTAAGCTGAGCATTAATATCGTCAAGAGTTTCTGCGCCGTAGACATCCTTTTTTCTGATTCCAGTCATATTGAGATTGGGACCATTTAAAACTAAAATCTTCATAAAACCACCGAAATAACAAAAGGAGCGATAAATTTCGCTCCTAATTGCTTACTTATACTTTCTTTTGCGAGCAGCCTCGCTCTTCTTTTTACGAGCTACCGAAGGCTTTTCGTAATGCTCTCTCTTTCTTACTTCTTGGATGATACCATCACGAGAAGTCTGGCGCTTAAATCTTCTGAGTGCGCTGTCAAGAGATTCATTTTCCTTAACTTTTACCTGGCTCACGATATTCCCTCCCTCCGACCATCGGGGGTTATTTGATACTTAAAATTTATATCGGTAGTGATTATATAAGAAAATCAAACCATTGTCAAGCATTTTATCGAATAATGTAAAAATTTAGTGATTTGTTATAAAAATTCGCAAATCAAAGCCGAATTATAATAAATTATTTCAGTATTTTAACGAGGAATAAGCCGATTTTGACGAATTGTGCGACTTTTTGTTCTTCGTGGTAAATACGCGAATCTTATAGTAATATGTTTTGTTTTTCTTAACCAATCTGTCGGTGAACGAGGTTGTGTTTTTGCCGTTTATTGATCTGACAAGCTTATATGACCCGTTTTTTGATGTAGCACGGTAAACTTTGTAGCCCGATGCGTCCGAACTTTTTTTCCACGAAACCTTAATTGAGCCTCTTTGTTTTTTGAGTGACGGTCTTGCTGGAGCCGCAGGCAAAGCGGTTTGCGTTTTTTCGGCGGAATATGAGCTTGAGCCGATGCTGTTTGAGGCATAGACCTTGAAATGATACTTTGTTCCGACCGAAAGTTTTTTTACGGTTACGCTTGTCCCTGTTGTCGAGGAATATCTTTTCCATTTGCCACCGTCAGCCTTATAGACAAGTGTATATTTTTGTGCGTTTGCCACGCGCGACCACGAAACCTTGATTGACGAGGAGTTAACTCTCGATGCGGCGGTAATTTTCGGTGCTGAAAGAGAATTTTTGACTCCCGACGAGGCAAGCGAAATTTCGCCCTCGTTTTTAACATCGTTTCGGATAATATACGCGCTGACCTTATAATAATACTGCTTATTATATTTCACCGATTTGTCGGTAAATGTGCCCTGCTGTGCATTTTGAACATCGCCGATTCGCTTATAGCACGATGACGCGCTTTCACTGCGATAAACATAATATCCCGAGGCGTCAAACTGAGTGTCATATTTAACCTGAACGCCGTTTGAAACTGCGTTTGCCTTGACATTTTTAATCGCAGTCGAGCCTGCCTTGATAGATTTGGTTGCAAAATCGCCTGTGCCGACATTTGATTTTTCGGCAATGTTGAGCGTATAAATCTCGCCTACGGCAAGATTTTCGATTTGAACGGTGTTTGAATCGTTCTCCGTTTCGTCAACAATCGGATTGCTGTGCGAATCGGACACGCTGTAAACATAAGATTTAGCGGAGCTGTTACCTTTGACGGTAAAAGTGATTGTGCGCGAATCGTTTCTGACAGCCGACACCGACGGAGCGGTGAGCTTGTACGCACCCGAACAAACGGCGGAGGTTGACGATATGCCGTCATCGCCGTAATAGCGAATGATTTTGTAGTAATATGTTTTGCCGTATTCAACATTTGTGTCGACATATGATGAAGCGGGGGCAAACTGTGCGATTTGCGAATATGTACCTGACTGAGAATTGCTCCTAAGCACCTTAATGCCCGTAAAATCGTTGAGGCTTGACCATGACAGTTTTAAGCCGTCGGCAGTTGTTGAAAACTTGACCCCCGACACGGCAGGAGGCACAACTTTTTTGCTTTCGACATCGCTGTAATCCATCCATTTGCCGCCGATATTTGCGCGGACCTTAAAATCGTATGTAACGCCGGGCATGAGATTTTTAATCGCAAACGAAGTTGAAGTGCAGCCCGTCGAGGCGTTCGCAAATGATGAATCAGTCGATTTTTTATACTGAATTTGGTATTTCGACGCACCGCTGATTTCGCTCCATTGGAGCTTGAGCGAGGTTGTTGAGGCATTGATGCAGTCAACCGACGGAACAGTGACCTTTAAAAGATAGAATTTGCTTTCATACTTTGTATATCTGTTAATCGTTATGCCGAGACCGCCGCTCATTTTGGCATAAAACATTGCGTTGAGCGAATAATCACCATTTGAGGCTGTGGCACTTTTTGTCGGCGACGACCTGAAAGAATCCCAATAAATCGTATCAAAATGGCATGTGTTTGAGGTGTTGCCCTTTGAGGCATAGTTTGAATGGTAGATAACCATTTTTTCGTTATCGACACTTTGCACCATAAATGTGTGCGAATTTGTTTTTTGAAGTGCGCCGAAATGGACTATATCGCCCGTAACCGCATTATCAACAAAAAAGCTGATGATTTTGTCGGCATCGGAGCGCGTAAGAGTGCTGTTTTTGTTTGTATATGTCGAAACCGTTTTGTAGTTTCCGCTTGAGTGGCGGCACTTATACGAATTGTAAAGCCCCTCGCCGTTATACTGAACGCCGTAGAGTTTGCCGCACACGGAGGAAACAAAGCCGTAGCAATTGCCTGTGACGGCAGCTGTTTGCTTTGGAATATAGCCCTTTGTCTTTTGAATTGTCTGAAGGCGGTCAAGTGCAAACTTCCTGCCCGACGCATACGCCGCAGACTGCACGGAAAGTGCCGAGAAAAGCATTATCACCGCAAGAATAAGTGAAGTTAATTTTTTCATATATTTATCTCCAAAGACGAATTGTCTTTTACATTCATCAAAAATTAAATGATATTATACCACTTTACGGTTGGCAGGTCAAATTGCGAATGTGAAATTTACATATAAATGGATAATGTAAAGATATAAAATAAGTTATAATTGTATATTGATATTAAAAAATTAATATGCTAAAATATAATGCAAAATATTAAACTAAAACCAAGGTGAATATATAATGAAGAAAAATTTGGCGGTAATTTTCGGCGGAGCATCATCCGAACACGACATAAGCTGTATTTCGGCAAACGGTGTTTTGTCGAATATAGACAAAAGCAAATACAACATTTATATGCTCGGCATAACAAAAGTCGGAGAATGGTATTTATTCAATGATGACATTGCACTTTTGCCGCAGGACAAATGGCTTAATTCAAAATCACTCAAAAAAGCATACATATCCCCCGACTCGAAAATTCACGGAATAGTAACCGAAGACGGCGAACAAATAAAAATTGATGTCGCATTCCCGATTTTGCACGGCAAAAACGGCGAGGACGGCACAATTCAGGGCTTATTTCAGCTTGCGCAAATTCCGTTTGTAGGCTGTGATGCAACATCGTCCGGCTCATGCATGGATAAGGCGGTTACAAATGCAGTTGCCGACGCATTCGGAATCGACCAGGCAAAATGGTGTTCATTCACAAAATACGAATACAGAAAAGACACCGAAAAATGCATTAAATCGGCAGTTGAAAAGCTCGGATTCCCGATTTTTGTCAAACCGGCAAACGCAGGTTCATCGGTCGGCATAAGCAAAGCTCACAACGAAGATGAGCTTAAGGCAGGCGTTGAAACGGCGCTTAAAGAAGACAAGAAGGTAATCCTTGAGGAATTTATCGAGGGATACGAGGTTGAGTGTGCTGTTTTGGGTAATGACGAGCCTGTTGCCGCAGAGGTAGGTCAAATAGTTTCGGCGGCAGAATTTTATGACTTTGATTCAAAATACAACAACCCCGAATCGGAGCTTCACATTCCTGCGCTTATAAGCAAGGAAAAGCGCGACGAGGTGCGCACGGCGGCACTCAACGCGTACAAAGCACTCGGTTGCGAGGGAATGAGCCGATGCGACTTTTTCGTAACCAAGGGCGACGAGAGAGTTTTGCTCAACGAGATAAACACAATTCCGGGTCAGACACCGATAAGTATGTATCCAAAACTTTTTGAGGCTGTCGGCGTTTCATACACCGAGCTTATCGACAGATGGATTGACCTTGCGTTTGAACGCGGCGGAATTATTTAGCAGAAGGTATAAAAATGGCTAAAAAAGCACTTATTAAAATAACGGGCAAACAAATATACGGACCCGACCATGACGACAGCATTGAGCTGACAACAATCGGCACACTCGAGGAAACCGACGATACATACATCATAAGATACAAAGAGCAGCAAGAGCCGCCGCACAAGCCGATTTCGGCAAAACTGAGCATTTCAAAGGACGAAAAGAATGTTGAAATGTTGCGTTCCGGCCCGTACAGCTCGTGCCTTATAATTGAAAGAGCAAAGCGAAACCTTTGCAAATACGGCACGGAATACGGCGATTTGCTCATGGGCGTTTACGGCAGAAGTATTGAAACCGATTATGACGGCCACGAAGGCGAATTTCGCTTTTGCTACGATATAGATGTAAACGGTGCGCTAACATCACAAAACGAGGTTAGAGTAAAGCTTAAGCACCAAAAGAAAAAGCAGGAGAAACAGCAATGTCAAAATTAGTAAAAGAAACACAGGATAAATTAAATGAAATAATCATTGCCGCCGTTAAAAGCGCAACGGCAAAGGGAGAACTTCCCGAGAGCGATATGCCGTCATTCATAATTGAAAAGCCGTCGGACAAGAAAAACGGCGACTTTTCAACAAACATTGCAATGGCAGGCGCAAGATGCTATCACAAAGCGCCGAAAATGATTGCCGAATCAATAGTTAATTCGCTCGACCTTGACGGCACGCTTATCGACAGAGCCGAAATTGCAGGTCCGGGATTTATCAATTTTTATCTTTCGGACGATTATTATTCAAGAATCGTTTTAGACGCCGTTGAACAAGGTGAAAACTACGGCAGATCCGACTATGGCAACGGCAAAAAAATGCTTGTTGAGTTTGTATCGGCAAACCCGACGGGACCTATGCACATAGGCAACGCAAGGGGCGGCGCAATAGGCGACTGCCTTGCATCCGTTCTTGATGCGGCAGGATATTATGTTCAAAGAGAATTTTATATCAACGACGCAGGCAACCAAATCGAAAAATTTGCAACCTCGCTTGAGGTGAGATACCTTCAGCTTTGCGGCAAAGAAATCGAAATGCCTGAGGATGCATACCACGGTGCAGACATTACCGAGCACGCAAAGGCATTTTACAAAATCAACGGTGACAAATACGCAGACACCGAAAGCAAGGAGAGAAGAGACGCGCTTGTAGGCTATGCGTTGCCAAAAAACATCGACGGACTTGAAAGAGATTTAAAGAAATACAGAATCGTTTATGACAAGTGGTTCAGAGAATCATCGCTCCACAACGACGGCTCCGTTCAAAAAGTTATCAACACGCTCAAAGAAAAGGGCGTGACATACGAGCAGGACGGTGCGCTTTGGTTCAAGGCAAGCGAATTCGGCAACGACAAGGACATTGTACTTGTGCGTGCAAACGGCTTGCCGACATACATTGTGCCCGACATTGCATATCACTACAACAAGCTTGTAACAAGAGGATATGACAAGGCTATTGATGTTTTGGGCGCAGACCACCACGGATATGTTCCGAGAATGAAAGCGGCACTGACTGCGCTCGGTCTTGACGCAGACAGACTTGATATTGTAATTATGCAGATGGTAAGGCTTGTACGCGACGGCGAAACAATCAAACTTTCAAAGCGTTCGGGCAAGGCAATCACGCTCAACACATTGCTTGATGAAGTGCCGATTGACGCGGCAAGATTTTTCTTCAATTTAAGAGAGCCGAACTCTCACTTCGATTTTGACCTTGAACTTGCGGCAAAACAGAGCAGTGAAAATCCTGTATACTATGTTCAGTATGCACACGCAAGAATTTGCTCAATTCTTAGCAAGGCAAAGGAACAGGGTTTTGAAATGACAATTCCGAGCGTTGAGGAACTTAATGCGCTCAACTCATCCGAGGAGAGAGAACTTATATCCCACCTTGCAAACCTTACCGACGAAATCATTTCGGCTGCAAAGGGATATGACCCAGCAAAAATCACCCACTATGTTGTTGAGCTTGCAACACTGTTCCACAAATTCTACAACGCACAGCGTGTTATGGTTGACGACAAAAAGCTGATGAACGCAAGACTTTATCTTTGCACGGCAGTTAAAAGCACAATCAAAAATATTTTGACAATGCTCAAAATTGACGCACCGGAATCAATGTAACACGCGGAAAGGCTTCTTATGAAACTCAAGGCAAGCACACTCCACAGACTCGGAAACAGGCTTGTGGACTATATGTATAAAAACCCCGAGGCTAATATGCTTAAGCTTGTGAAACTTGCAAAACTTGTTGCAAAAAACATTTTTCCGGCAAGCACATTTACAGCTCCGATTGATATTATCACAAACAAAAGCAATATTTGGCACGATTATCTTTTCAACGGGCTTGAGGATATTGACCGTGAGCAATTCAAAAGCATTGCGCTCACCTTTGCGATAGATGCCGGATATATCGGCACATCTACGCTGCGCTCAAACAGAGAAAAACTCGGTTGCAACATTCCGTGGGTAATTTTGATGGACCCGACATCGGCTTGCAACCTCAAATGCAAGGGCTGTTGGGCGGCTGAATACGGTCACAAATCAAACCTCTCACTTGATGAAATGAGAAAAGTTGTATCAGAGGCAAAAGCGCTCGGAACGCATTTCTTTATGTTCACAGGCGGAGAGCCGCTCGTAAGAAAAAAAGATATTTTAACGCTTGTCGGCGAAAACAGAGATTGCATTTTTCTTGCTTTTACAAACGGCACACTTGTTGACGAGCAGTTTTGCGAAGATATGAAAAAGGCGGGCAATCTTGCACTTGCACTCTCGGTCGAAGGCACTCGCGAAACAACCGATATGCGCCGCGGCGACGGTGTTTACGAAAAGGTTGTCGAGGCTATGAGGCTTCTTAAAAAACACAAATGCCTTTTCGGCACTTCAGTTTGCTACACAAGTGCAAACTACAAAGCTGTTACCTCCGACGAGTTTTATAATATGGAGATTGAAAACGGCGCAAAATTTGCATGGTATTTTCACTATATGCCAATCGGCTCGGATGCCGACACATCGCTTTTACTCACTCCCGAACAACGCGAATATGTTTACAGGGCAATCCGAGATAAGCGCAACAAAAGCCACGGCAAGCCGATTTTCACGGTTGATTTTCAAAATGACGGCGAATTTGTCGGCGGATGTATAGCAGGCGGCAGAAATTATTTTCACATCAACAGTGAGGGGGACGCCGAGCCGTGCGTATTTATTCATTACAGCGATGCCAACATTCGCGAAAAGTCCGTGCTTGAATGCTTGCGCTCGCCGCTGTTTAAGCAGTATTACAAGGGTCAGCCGTTTAACGACAATATGCTGCGTCCCTGCCCTATGCTTGAAAATCCGCAGGCTTTGAGAAATATTATTGAAAAAACAGGTGCAAAATCGACAAACCTAACCGCACCGGAGTCGGCTGAAACACTATGTTCAAAATGCGATGAATACGCGGCATTATGGGCGCCGACAGCAAAACGCATTTGGGAAGAAAAGGAGCGTTTTCACCCATTCACGCAATACTATCGCGACACCCCCGAGGGCAAGGCGGAATTTGCACAAAAAAGCGAATAATACAAAAAGCTCCCGTTCAAATCAATGAACGGGAGCCGTTTTTTATGTAATTGTAATGTGATTAAATTACTTCTTTTGAGGTCCGTTAAAGCCCTTTTCCTCTTGGAAAGCGGCAATCTTATCAATTACACTGAGAACTACATCAAAGCCCTGACCTACTGTTTCTGCGCTGAAACGCTCCGGCATATCGTGCCATGTGTGATAATAATATGTAAGCATTGGATTTTGAGCGGCAAATGTAACCGATTTGATGCCTGCCTTTGTCATAGGTGTTGAGTCACAGCCGCCGACCGGGTTGTGGATACAACCGTTTGTCTTACTTTCGATACCCATTTCCTTAAAAGTGTCTTTAAACATTTTTTCCATATCGGTATCAAAGCGACAGCCCTGCCAATCGTCCTTGATAACAACCTCGAAATATCCTTCGTCGGCAACAGAGTCGATATTGATATTCCAAGCGTTTTTTGTAAGGTCATCGTGTTTATGAGCATCCGCAAATGCCATTGAACCGCGTAAGCCTGCTTCCTCGGAGCCGACATTGAGGTCTACAATACGGCAGCCCTTTGGGAGCTTGTCAGGGTGCTCTTTAAAGTATTTGATAACCTCATAGCTGAGTGCACAGCCTGTTGCGTTATCCATAGCACCTCTTGATGCGTTTCTCTCATTCGGGTCGCCCCACATAACAACAAACATTGAGCCGATAGCAGTTAAAATCGGAACAAAATGCATTGCAATTCTGAAATTGTTGAACGCTGTTGAATCAATGATGTTTTGCGCCCATGTTGCGTGGCAAAGATCGCCGGTATAAACAACAGCCATAAAGATTGAAACTAAGCACATAAAGAAGAAACATATTGCACCGAAGCCAACCTTTGCATAAGTTGCAATCAAACCCATTGCAGGATTGTCGTCCTTATATTTGTGTGCATGCTCGGAGTGGCGCCATGTCCAACTTGTGTCTGTATGACCGGAGAGAATAATTGTGTAATCATATTTTCCGTCCTCGGGAACAAGCTCGCCGTACGTGTTTTGAGAAATTTCTCTGTGGAAGAACATATCAAACCATGTTTTGTAGAAGAAACAACTGAAAACAAGCCAAATAACTGCGCAAACAGATGCAAACGCCATACCAATCCAAAGAGAAGTGATTTGAAGAGCAATGTATGTAAGGCCGCTCAAAATAACACCTACCCAGCCTGCATATGACAAGCCGCCGATTGATGAACGCGGAGAAACGAAAAACTCTTCCTGCTTCGGCTCGATACCGATTTCGCGGAGTTTTTCACCCATGTAGTCAGCGTATTTTTTTTCACCGTCAGAACCCGGAAGCCTTGAGCCTACCGTTTTCGCCGCATAATTAACGATTTCATACGCTTCGTCACCGTATCTTTTTGTTTCGTCTTTCATTTAACGGAACCTCCTAAAACATTAATGTTTTTATTTTACATTAAATATATGTCAAATGCAACATTATATTAGAAAAATATAAATCATTTTTAAACAAATTGTCTATTTGATATAAATATTATCTGAAAAATATGCAAACATACATAACGCCCTTGAGGTTTAAGTTTCTGTATTCGACATTGGAAAGTGCCGTGGTCGATTGATTCACAGTAAGATTTTTGCCTGAAAGCGAAACTCCGAACATTGAGCCGCTGTTTGTGGCAATGCCGAAATAGTTATAGTCAGACTCGTTTGCAATATCAACAACCTGCGGCGTGTATCCGTGCGCAAAAACAATCGCAACGCGCGGCGTAAAATCAGCCGTACATGTTATGACTCTTGAATTTGCATTGTTGCCGAAAAAGGTTTGGATTGAATAAACATTGTTCCAAACATTTTTTTCGGCTTGTGTTGTGTGCAAAACAGTATTTTCTGTATGCGTTGTCACAAAATCCTCAATTTTTTGATTGTCTGTATTAAAATCGTTTCGCTTGGGGACATCGGTGCCTTGCCACTGATTAAGCCCCATTTTTTCAGTTTTTGCTGAACTACTCAATAATATCACTCCTTAAAGTTTCAAGTACACTGCACGGCAAGCCGAAATTATCATATGTGTCAAAAGTTTGACTCCACTCGTCCCACGAATCAAAATTCATTCCGTCGCCGTCAAACAACGCATCGGTGCACATCAAAATATAGCTTTTGATAAAAAGACCGAGGCGGTGCAAATCCTTTTGCTTAACACCCGAAAACACAGTTTGCTTGTTGCTTACAGTGCATTTGCCCGAGCCGACGCGCGAAAATGCACACTTAAAATCGTCCGCCCTGTAATCGCAAAACGGCATTGAAAGTCGCTCAATAATCTGCTGTTTTATAAGCTCGTCGCCGTATCTTTCGGTGTCAATATCAAGCAAATCAATATAGCCTTGCATATTATAATTGCCCTTTGTGTTGATAAAAACAGAATCGTAGGCATTTTTAAGGCGGTTTTTGACTGTTTCAATGCCCATTGCATACGCATAAATTTCTGCATTTGTTATACCGTTTTCTTTGAACGAAAGCCCAAGACCCTCGAGCAGTCCTTTCATTCTTTCATACTCACTCGTCATACGCCGCCACCTTAATTTCTCCGGGTGTCAAATACGATGTGTCATAACACCACACAGAACCGCCCTTGCCGTTTTTATCGGTAATATTGCAATATGTCAGTGACTCGTCACGCATAAGCGAATAAATCAACTTATTCAAATTGAGCGACTCACCGATTTTAAGGCGGTCAAAATACCGCTTAATCTCCTCTATCAGAGCAGATTTGAGTTTTTCATTCTCAAAAGCCGATTTGTTGATATAAACGCACAAATCAGTGGGAAGTTCGCTTGCAAGCTTTGTTGTCGAATAACACCCTGCCATAGTTATGATTTGGGCGGCATTTGAAACCTTGTTTGAAAGCGAAATCGGGAGTGTACCGGATTTGGTGCGCAAATAGATTGTGTAAAGAGCATTACTGCGCATAAATTTGCAGTCGACAACATCGTCAATCCTTGTTATAGCCTGCTCAAAAGCACTTTCGTTGACACCTGTCGGAGCAACGGAGTATGCGCTCAAAATTCGTCTGCGCAGTGACTCGTCCGTTTCGTCATCCGTGCCGCCGATAAATGCCTCATCATTTCTAACGCCGGAAATACCATTTGGGCAATCGACCATAACGGTGATTGTTTGCGCTTTTGCGTTATACTGCGCACCTGCGGCAATTGCACTTGCCGAAACGCTTATTTCCGTTTCGCCGGCCGAAATAACAGCCTCACCCCTTGTTTCAAACTGAATATACGGACTGTCCTTTACAGAACAAACAGTTCCTTTTGGAACCGTAAGTTCCGTTTCTATCGGCTCATCAACATAAAATGTCAACTCTCCGCTTGATTTTGACGCAGACTTGCGCGTAATGTCACGAAGAGCGGCATGATAGCCAAGCTCCGTGCCGCTTGCCGTTTGCGGAAACGACTGGCGAAGAATATAGTCGCCGTAGCACGAAAGCGAATAAAGCTCCGACGCGACAGCCTGAAACCTTGCACCAAGGTCGCTCATCAAGTCAACATTTTCTCCGCTTTTCTCATAAAATGCGTTTTTCATATTATTAAGTATTTCATCATATGTTATTTTCAAAATCAACACTCACCTGCCCTTCTGTTCCGTTAACAGCGATTGTAAATGTAATCTCGTTTTCTCCGACCGTTGCCGCTTTCACGCAAACGCCGTCAAGGGCGCCGAGCGCCTGCCTTGCATAGCAAAGTGCATACTCGGCTGTCGGCTGTGCGTTGATTGTCGAAATCAGACTGCCGAAGTCCTTGTTCGGATAAAATTCGCCGCGGTGTGCAGTCAAAATGATTTTTGCATTTTGAAGCACCTCATCGATGTAATCAACCGTTTGCAATCTTGCGGCACCGTTTGATTTGACATAATCGCCGTCAATTATTTTATTTGTCATTTTTTATCACACCGTCCTTGCCGATTATCATTGAATTGATGATAACCGTACCGTCATTTTTTAAAATTATTTTTGCGCCGCCGGCTGAAGCAATGCGAATTTCGCCGCTTTCAAGCGACGAGGCATCCTCCGCAGTGCCGAGCATAACCTGACCGTCTGCAGACGGAACAAGTATGATTTTTTCGCCGCGCGGCGCCCTTGAGCTGTAGCCGTACGGAGAATACGAATCAATATCGCGCTGACACACCGAGGCGCCGATTTCGCAGGTGTTTTTGTCTGACAGTGTAACGCTTCCGCTTTCGGCTGTCATGGTTTTATCGCTTTTTGAAAGCATTTTACTCAGCCACATAGTTAACCTCCCGCAAATCAATTGATTTTGACGCCGTTATCCTCGTTTTGCAATAATCTGTCTTTGCCGAAATACAAATATCGCTGATATAAAAATCGTCGCCGTCATCTATCGTGCCGTCGCATTTTACTCGGTCATAAAGATTGAAATTGTGTATTCCCTCCAAAACAAGTTCAACCGTTTCATAATTATCACTGCTGCTTGACAAAAGATTTTTCAGTTTGCGCTTTTGTTGCCATATGGGCAGTGCGGAAAGATTGATTTTTTTAGAACGGCTGATACCCTCACTTTCAAAAAAGCGGCTTTTAAAATGGTGAGAATATCCGTTTTCATCATCTGTCATATAGTCGATTTGAGAATAAGCGTCACCGCGGTTGATAACATATTTTTTGCTCAAAACATTGTAGTGCTCCATATTAACGACAGCATTTTCATTAAGCACACACAGTTCATTTTGAGGGGTAACAAGCACATTTTTGCCCGTCAAAGCATACACCATATCGTTTATCGCACCGTAGCACGATGTGCCCTTACCCACCTGATAATATGTGTCGCACCAAACGGACGGCAGTTTTGATTTGAAGCCGAAATCCCTTGCATACCTGTTAAACAGAAAAATTGCCGATGGACTGTCATAAGTATAGGGCTTTGCTTCGTTATCAAGCAAAATGCAAGCCGTCGAGCGTGCATATACAAAGCAGGATATTCCTGTCGAGGTAACGCTTTGGCGTTGCGTGTCGGCAATGCCGTTAAAAATAAGTTCATCGCCGTCATAAGCCAAAACTCGGTTTATGCACGGAAGTTTTTTATCGCTTAAAAATGTCAGTCTCAATCCGTCGGCAGGTGCCTGCGCCGTTTTTGAAAGCTCGTAAGATACGACGCCGTCAACGCTGATTTTCTCATTTTGGGGCGTATAGCAAACAAAACTTAACTCAGCCATACCTTATCCCCCTCGCGAACAGAAAACAAATCGGGATAATTGTTGCATTTGAAAAGCTTTTCAACGCCGACAGATGTTCTGTTTGCAATGTCATATAGATTTTCATTGGCAAGCGCAAATGTGTAGCCGAAATTGCGAATGGGATTTTTTGCATCGGAATCCTCAATAAACTCAAACGAATAATCAACACATTCCTCAACTGCGTTGTATGAAATGTCGAGCGATGAAAAATATGCTCTCATCGGCGGCAAATCGTGGGAAAACAAGAATGAGGAGCCTTTTGACTGAAACACCTTAATAAGTTCGTGTGCTTTTTCGCCGGCATTTGAGCCGACAAATTTGCCGTTGCCCTTGATTTTTGCCGCTTTAAACGAAATCTCCTGCTGTTTTGCCGATTTAAAAAGGACAGATTTTGACGCAATGTTTTTTGAATATTCCGCCTTTATATAGGCAGGGTTTGCGTCAAAGCAAAAGCCTTTGTATGTCATTGTTATTGCTTGCATCATTCGCCTCCCGATGTGTCATAACGCCTTGAATCAAGGCAATAATAGTCGCTCATTAAGCGAGCTGAATCGTAATCAAATTCTGTATTCTCCATAGGTTTCACTCCTTTATATTAAGTCCGTACCGGCGAAAGTCAGGGTACACCTGAGAGTGAAAGCGCCGATTGCGTTGTATGCTGAGGTGTTTGAAACTTCTATCTTTGCAGGATGCTTAAAAAGCGAATCGTGAATTATTCTGCTTGCGATTTTTGCCAAACTCTCAGCACCGTTTCGCTGAGAAACAAATATGTCAAAGCGTATCTCATAATTCCCGTACAGCACACATTGACCTACGGAAATATTATTCATCACCGTTTCTCCGGGCGACACGGCAATTATATTTTTTTCAAGTCTTGTCGGCTTTGTCGCACACGGATACGCTTTTATAATCCGCATATCGTCAAAAAACGAATCTCTTTTCAGGATTTCAATTGTTTCGTCAATCTTTTCATCAAAAAACATCGTCATCCTCCTCGGCTATGCGTTTCAAAATTCCGGTATAAAACTGAACTCTGCCGCCGATAATCACTCGTTCACGCCTGATAAATTCATATTTAACACCGTCAAACATCAAATAATCGTTGTCCTTTATATTGTAAATATCAAAATCGCTCGGTCCGAAATATGTATAATAATCGTTATAATAAAAGCCTGCCGCGGTTGCATTGTTTTCAAATCGAGACTTGTTTTTGCGCCAAGTTTGGTTGACAACGGCAAAGACAGTGTCTCTGCCGCCATCGCTCTTAACAAGGCTCATCTCTTTGCCGAGCAGATTAAAATACCTTTTGCAAAGTGAACTCTTGTCAATCATTGATAAACATCACCTTTCATAAATTGAGGCTCAAACGCACTTAAAGCAAAAGCCGCTGTCGGCAAGAATGTCCTTACACGCATTTTGTGCGTTTTTATAAAGCCGCTCGGCATATGCGACAGTGTCGCTCTCAACGATTTTGACATCGCCCGCAGTGAACGAAGAAACATTGTCACCGTCATACGAATTAACGGCAAGCACAACATCGTAATTTGCCCTCGCCGCCGCCAAATATACGGCTCTGGTATCTGCTTCAAATTCTGCATTTGCAAGCAGAGAGCCGATAACTGCAACCGCATTTTCAATAATAGGAGAGTATTTTTCAATCTCGCCGTCATCATATCCGCCGAGCAAAACCGTAATGCGTTTTACTTTTTCAACATCAACCATAAGCTATGTTTATACTCCCTCAGGAGCAATAAATCTTGCGGCATCGGGATAAATAACCGAAAAGCCGGTAATTGTTGAAATAGACGCTCTCTCAAGTTGACGGTCTATAAGCTTGTCAAAATCTGTTGACACCCCGCCTGCCTGCACCTTTTCGACAGCACAGTTTTTATCTAAGCCGAGCATTATCGGCGACTCGTCAAGCTCTCTGCAATGAACAATTTCGGCACCGAACGGAGTAATCATATCGCCCGTTGCGTGGAATTTAAGTCCTGCGGCGGCGTCCTTGAATTCGTTCATATTAAGGAGCTGAAGAATACTGGTTTTGCCGCCAATCAATGTTGTGAGCCTATACGGATTAAAACTGCACCAATAATCAACAAGATCGGAATATGTATAATTCTCACCCGCAAGGGTATATTTTGGGCAATTTGAATCATTGATAGCCTCAAAGGCATCAAAAAACTGTGACCTTGCGATTTGTGCGCCGATTTGCTTTAATGTTACGGTAAACAAATCAAGTTTTTGAAATTTAACAGCCTCGTATGACGCAACAAGCATTCTGCCGCGTTTATGAAGCGGTGTAAGTTTGTCCTTTGTTTTAATAACCGTTTCCGGGATTTTTGCACCCTCACCGACAAATGCGAGCATTTTGTCCTCCATCGAAGTAACCGTTTCAACCGATCTGTAATCAAGAGAATCAATGATTGTGGTTGTAGCAACAATTTTGTCAACGGTGTTATTTGAATCAATGCCCTGCCTAACGGCTCTTGAAATATACTCCGGAAAAAGTGCCGCTGAATCGCTTGTAGTAAAGAATTTTGCAACGCAATCGGAATCAAAACCCGAAACCTTTATGTTGAAACGCTTGAGCTGGCGCTGATAAGCGTCAAGTCCCTCAAGTTCTGTGCCGACATAGTTTTCAGACGGATCAAGCGCCTCGAGTGCCTGTGTAAAACTCTTGCCGGTTGTGTATAATCCTTTTTCAAGTTTTAAATTATCGTATGCCATTATATAAAATCATCCTTTCTGAAAATTAAAGTACAATGCCGACGGTTTTATTTTCTCCGTCATATTTGAGAACAAGAAATGTTCTGCCGGCAGCACTTATATCACCGATGTCAATTGCGTTGTCGCCTGCCGCGACAAATCCGCGATAACCGCAATTGAGTGCTGTGGCAACTGTTCTAAACTCGTAATAGCCGTCCGTTTGAACAACAGCGTATTTTCCTCTGACAGCAACACAAGCCCCGATGAAAGGCTGATTTTTAGTTGATTTATAAATCTTGCCGTCACTGTCAATGCTGACAATATCGCCGACCTTTGCGTTGCCGTTTTCAATAGTGATACAGTTTGTTTTGTAACCGTTATAAGAAATCATAAATTCATTTCCTCCTAAATTTTATATTGGTTAAATTTTTCGGTGTCGCGCCTTTGCCCCTTCGGCATAAGTTGCGGAGCCGGAGCCTGACCCTGAGCGCACATACCGTTTTTAAATCCCAAAAGTTCCTTAGTTGTCATAACCGATGTTAAAGACGAAAAAATCTGTGGGTCCGTTTTCGGAAAAGCTTTCAAAAACATTTTGACAACTTCTTTTGAAAGTTCCTCCTTATATGCCTCGCCGAGACTTGCTTTTTCGGACAAATCGTCTATATAGCTTTGGAGCTTGTGAGCCTGTGATTTTGAAATAGTGATGTCAGAGCCGCAGTTTTCAATTGATTTCAAAATATCCTGCATATTTTCCTCCTGTGTGAATTTAAAGGATTTTGTGATGCCTGCTTCTCTCTGCGCCGGTACGGCAACAAAGCTGAATTCGTATGCGTCGGCGGCGTTTGAAAGAGTATCAAAGCAAAGTTTGCCGTTATACTCCCTACCCCTAATATGAGAACATCCGCCCTTTTTTCTGTCGTTTCCGCAGACAGAGCACTTGCTGCTACTCATTGAGCACGAAACAGAAACCTCTTTCTTGATTCCTGCATCGATTTCCTCAATCAGTGAGGCATTTTTTTCGTTGTTGAGCATATACGCTTTTGCCTTAAGACAGCAAAGCGGTTCGCCGTCAACAGTAAAGCGTCCGTCCTGCTTTTCGATATATGTATCGAAAATGCGTGCTTTTTGGTCGGAGCTTTTCATCGAATGATCGGAAATTCCCGTTTTTCCGATAAAAAGCGGTGCAAGCTGTTTTAACGACTCAATCGAAAATTTTTCGTAATCTCTGTCAACCTCATTACTGCACAGCGTGACATTAAACACATAAATTTCGTCAGCCGAAAGCTCGCGGCGTGCAAGAGCATTGATTTTTTGCAAATCCGAATCATCGGTCTTGCATTTTTGGATTTGACACTGAGCCATCATCTGCCTCCTTAATTAAATTATCAGCCATGGCATTATAGTACCGTGCCTGTGCATGCTCGGTTTCATCCTGAAGGGTGATCCTGTCCCAAACAATTTCGACATCATTTGCAATGCCGTTAACGGTTAAATATGCCATACCGATTTTTTTGAGTATAGGGGTTATTATTCTTCTGTAAGCCGCAAGCTCTGTTGTGAGAATATCTGCCTGCTGTTGGCTCATTTTTTCCGTTGTGGACCAGCTCAAGCCGAACATATACGGCATAAGCCCTGTTTTTGCAATAATCTGCTCAAGCATTTGGCGCACGGGGATTTCGCTGTCGAGAATTTGATTGTCCGCGCCAATAACGCTGACCTTAACATCGCCGACCGCAACAAAATCCTTTACGCTGTCCTTTGACGACATTGCGTCCTTCCACGCCGACGCCATTTGATTTGCGCGTTCCTTTGCAAATGCAGCGTCCGTGCCGTCGCCCTGCGGCTTATATGTCACGGCATATCGCAAATTGCCGACACGCTCCCAATTTGAGCCGATTGTCGAATAAATTTTTAAAAGAATATCACTGACAAACGGCAATCCGCGTAACAGACTTGTGCCCAAAATTTTTCCCGGCTGAGGATTCAAAACGGAAAACAAAATATTATTCGGATGTCTTATCGGCTGAGCCATGCCCGACGAAGTGTTGAAAAATTCAAGGTCAATACCGTTGTCCTTTCTCTTCACCTCAAGTACATCAAGCTCGCCGTTATAAAGCGCGTAAAAGCAGTTTTCGTCTGCAATTATTTCGCCTACCGCCGTACCATATGTCAAAAGCTGTTCAACATAGCTATCAACAAATGACTGTATGCCCTGCTGATTTCCGCCTACATTTACACAGGCAAAAAACTCGTTCATGGCATTGCTGAGCGACTCGTTATCTGTTTCAAACCTAAAACCGCCCATAAGCCGAACAATCTTGTTTATAGCACTGTCGATAATCGGAACACCCTCTCGCAGTTGTGCATAAATGCGGTTGTCAACATTCATCGGCGTATAGTTTGAAAATGTATAAAACGGATTTGACGAAACAGAGCCTGTCTGAACAACTTGTGCCGACTGCTTCGGCTTGTCGTTTGAGCCGTCTTTCTTGTTTTTACCGAATAAACCCAATACTTCACTTCCTTTCTACCGCAAACGAAAACGAATAATCGCTTTTGTCCTTGCCGATTACCGACTGAACAAAATATCGAATATCGTCCATTGCATGGTCATTTTCCTTTTTCGGTGCGTCGCGTTTAATGTCATTGTCCCAACGATAAATCGAAAATTCTCTTATCGCATCGGTACAATCGGGTGATATGTAAATTTCGTTATCCTTGAGTGCCTGACAAACGCGGTTGATTCCTTTAAGAACATCGTTATCCGCCTTGATTATTCGATATTTGCCGTGTCTGCGCACCGTTTCGATGAACGATGCCGCCGACGGGTCAATAATCAGCGCGGTAATTTTTCTGTTGCCGACAAGTTCGCACAGATGCGAATAGTATTCCTCATCCGTCAGCTGAACGCCCTTTTCGCGTGACGAATGATAATATTCGTTTATTCTGTACCACGCTTTGCCGCAATGCCCCCAAAGCCCAAGAGAAAACGGATTGACCGTGCCGTAATCGCACGAGAGATAGTATTCGTCAAACGAATCAGCCTCTTTTATATGCTTTTTGGCGTCAAACATGGGATAAACAAGTCCGTCCGCAGCAACCCATTTGCCCTCGATAAATCTTTCATAAAACGCACCGGAATAAAGATTTTTGTAACGACATTTCACCTCGTTTGAAAGGGACGGATTGTCGTCCATCGTGAAGTGAAGATAGAGCATATTCTTAGCATTTGACTTTTTTATCCACTCGTTATAAAACCAATGATAAGGATGCTCCGGATTGCAGTTAAACCAAAATTTTGAACCGTCGAGCGAACATCTTGCAAGCGCTTGCTCAACAAACGAGCGCGGCATAAGCGCAACCTCGTCAAGAAGAACTCCCCCGAGGGTCATACCCTGAATCAGCGACGCCGAACTTTCGTCGCGACCGCCGAAAAGATAAAATCTGTTTTGCACTCCGCCTTTTTCGATTGTCAGATAATTCCTGCTCAGCTTTTCCTCAACCGCAAAACCGAGCGATTTTAAAATCGGAACAAGAGGCGTAACAACATTTCGTCTCAGAGAGGTGACGGTTTTACCGCAAAGAGCAAACGCGGTGTCACCGAAATGATAAAACGCCCAGCCGACAAACGAAAGCGACATACAAAGCGTTTTGCCGGAGCGTACTGCGCCGTCGCAGATAATTCCGTTTTTATCTGCCGAGGGACTGCCCTTGCACCACCAAGTCAGCGCAAGGAGCTGTTTTTTTGAAAACGGCTTAAATTCAGTCATTAGGCTTTTCGCCCCGCATTTCTTCTACACTCTTTTCAAGCGCCCGATAAAAGCTCAATCCTTCGCCGTTGCTCACGGCGACAATCTCATTCAGCTTTTCAAATGCCTTGAGTCTGTCGAAAAACTTAATTTCCATTCCGCCGCCCTTCACTCGCTTTATTTCGCTGATATTAAACAAATTGAGTTTTGGCAATTTTTGCAAAATCTCGTCCTCGCTCAAAAACAAAAGCGAAACGGCGTCGCTGACATCGCCGACGGCAAGATTTGTAAGCCCCTGCTTGATTTGCTCTTCAATTGTCTTTTTCCTTTTTGGCATAGCCTGTCCTTTCCTTTGCTGTCGTTACCGAAGAAATTTCTTTCTTCACCCTTTGGCTGAAAATCACCTTTTTATGCACATTTTGCGCATAAAAAAGCAAAAACAACGGCAAAAATATTTTTTTGATGATTGTTATTCGCAAAGCGTGCATAACCCGTCAAATTGCAGGTGATTATTAAAAATTAACAAGATATTAAATTTAATTATGAACTTTGTTAAATTATTGACATTCTGAAATTTCAGCGATATAATGAAGGTGTTGAGAGGCAGAAAGTCTCAAATATATCAACAAATTTTTAAGAAGAAGGAGTTAGAAATTATGGCTAACAGATTTGTACTTAATGAAACAAGCTATCACGGAAAGGGCGCAATTCAGGAAATTGCAACAGAGGTAAAAGGCAGAGGTTTTAAGAAGTGCTTTGTTTGCTCCGACCCTGACCTTTTAAAATTCGGCGTAACCAAAAAAGTTACAGATGTTTTGGACAATGCGTCCATCGACTATGAAATTTATTCACAAATCAAACCGAACCCAACTGTTGAGAATGTTCAGACAGGTGTTAAAGCATTCAAGAACAGCGGAGCAGACTGCATTATCGCAATCGGCGGCGGATCGTCAATGGATACAGCAAAGGCAATCGGTATTATCATCAAAAATCCCGGGTTTGAGGATGTTGTTTCTCTTGAGGGCGTTGCACCGACAAAGAACAAATGCGTTCCGATTATCGCCGTTCCGACAACCGCAGGCACAGCGGCAGAGGTTACAATCAACTATGTAATCACCGATGTTGAGAAAAACAGAAAAATGGTTTGTGTTGACCCTAAAGACATTCCGGTTATCGCTGTTGTTGACCCTGATATGATGTCATCAATGCCGAAAGGACTCACCGCCGCAACAGGCATGGACGCTTTGACTCACGCTATCGAGGGTTACATTACAAAGGCTGCTTGGGAACTTTCGGATATGTTCCATCTCAAGGCAATCGAAATTATTTCAAAATCACTTCGCGGCGCTGTTGAAAACACACCGGAGGGCAGAGAGGGTATGGCTCTCGGTCAGTATGTCGCAGGCATGGGCTTTTCAAATGTAGGCTTGGGCATTGTTCACTCAATGGCTCATCCGCTCGGCGCTGTTTATGACACACCTCACGGCGTTGCAAACGCTATCATTCTCCCGACAGTTATGGAATACAATGCTCCTGCAACAGGTGAGAAATACAGAAACATTGCAAAGGCAATGGGCGTTGAGGGCGTTGATGATATGACTCTTGACGAGGCTCGTAAGGCTGCTGTTGACGCAGTTAAAAAACTTTCTGAGGATGTAGGAATTCCTAAAGACCTTAAGGATATTGTTAAGCCGGAGGATGTTGATTTTCTTGCACAGTCTGCATATGATGACGCTTGCCGTCCGGGCAACCCGAGAGATACAAGCGTTGAGGAAATCAAGCAGCTTTATCTTTCATTAATGTAATTAAATCAGTATAGACAGTAATGCTGTAACCACAAACGGCGGTAGGATTAACCCACCGCCGTTTTTATAAAATTCAATATGCATAAGAATTTATAATCGAAAATACTTATAACTTATAATATAAAAAGCGTTGAAGACATTAATCTTCAACGCTTTTGTGTTTTGATAATTATACCCACTCTTTGATAATTTCGGGATTTGCAAAAATCTCGTCGAGCTTTTTCATAAACGGAACGACATCACCCAAGTCAAGTGCTCTGTGGTCAAATGCGATTGTGAGCGGCATCTTTTTGCCTGCGCGGATTGTGCCGTCCTTTTCAACAATCGCCTTATCCTGAATCGAGCCGATTGCAATAGCTGCAACCTGCGGAGGAATGATTTCGAGAAGCGTGCAAATACCGTCCCATTCTCTGTAGATTGAGCCGAGATTTGAAACAGTGATTGTTCCCTGCTCTATATCATGCTTTGTAAGTCTTTTCTCAATTGGGATTGCGTAGTATTTTTTCTTTGCAGCACCGCTGAGTGTATGCACCTTGTGCTTGCCGGTTTTTGAGCCTATAAGGCGGCAAATTGTTTGCTTGATTTTGCCCTCTTTAAGACCGTTGAGTGTATTGTCAAGCGAAACCTCAAACATAACCTCGTTCATATCCGAGTTGTTTGCTCTTTTGGCGGCATTTTTGATTGCGTTCTGCATTTCGCTGATTGATTTTTTGTGCATATCATGCATATTAATTGTCATCATTTCGCCGGTGTCAAGCATCATCGGCATAGAAATGTTGATTTCCTTAAACTCTGTGACGCATCCTCTTACAAGAGCGCGGTTAAAATTAATATGTGCATTAAGTGCAGGGCAAACCTTCAAGCCCTCAACAATCACACGGAGCATAATCGAGTTGATGGTAAGCTTTGTTTCCTTTGTTGCGTCCTTGTTAAGTTCCTTAACAACCTGCATAAATTTTGTGCATTCCGGCTCATATGTAACTACTGCATGGGGAATTGTTTCCCAACTTTCTGATGTCATATTTGATACGATTTTTCTTGCAATACCAAAATGTGTTTGCTTGATGGGACTGAGATTTTGTTTCATACTGTGTACTCCTTCTTAACGATTATTTTTTCATGTAAAATGCAACTGCCCAATAATAAATCGGGATTGTTATAAACACAACCGCCATTGCGCCCCACAGACCTGTTGCAAAGCTCAAAACAAGATAAGCAAGCAACACAATTTCGGGGATGGGCAACGCAAATAAATAGCCTTTTTTCGTTTTTGTGTAGCACGCTCCCGCATAATGATAATAAATCGGGATGAACAAAAACATTATCCACAGCGGATGCCACATATGAATAATCAAATTCAATACTATATAAACCGCAAGAACAATCAGTGCAAACGGAAATTTCAAAAGCCTGCGCGCTCTGTCCTTGTAAAGCGAATGTCTTTTTACGGGATTTTGAATTCTCGGCACGCTCGGCAACTCCTCCGGAGCCGATGATAAATTATCGTCCGTCGATTTTTTAACCGCGCTGTCACCGTTAATCAATTCGTCGAGAGTGACTGAATAAAGATTTGCTATGGCTATTAAATTGTCGGTATCGGGTGAGGACTCGCCTCGCTCCCATTTTGAAACAGCCTGACGGCTGACGCCCAACTTTTCGCTCAAAGCCTCTTGGCTGTAGCCGTGGGACTTTCTAAGCTGTTGCAGTCTGTCTGCGGTCTTTATATCCATATAAATCCTCTTTCGCAGACGCGGCACTCTTGTGCTGTGTCTGAATAATACAACATACCGCACCTATATACAATACATTTTGCTTTACATAGCCGATAAATTTTTTGCAACTATTGGTTGCATTGGCTTAAATAAAGGGTTTGCGGCATATTTTTGATATAATTAATTTTGTTTTAATCTTGCCTCAAGGCGATAAATCGGCATGCCCTGCGAGGCAAATTTTTCCTCATACTCGGTGACAATATTGTCCTCAAAATCGCTGTTGTGCAAATCGAGCGAAACATTTGAAAGCTCGTATCCGCATTTTGAAAACGACTCTATCGAATATTCAAAAAAATGCATATTGTCCGTTTTTTGGCAAATGGGTGCATTCGGCTTTAAAAGCGTTTTGTATATATTCAAAAATCTTTCGCTTGTAAGTCTGTGCGAAGCATAGCTCTTTTTCGGAAACGGACACGAGAAGTTTAAAAATATCGTCTCAAATGTTTTCGACGGAAGATAGCTTTGGAGATACTCACCGGCACAGTTTAAAAACTTGATGTTTTCAAGCCCCTGCTGCTGAGCATTTTCACAGGCGATGACTATAACATTTTTCACCTTTTCGACGCAAATAATATTTGCATCGGGATTTTGCTTTGCAAATGTGCAGCCGAACTGACCCTTGCCGCATCCTATTTCGAGATAAACGGGATTGTCATTGCCGAACATTTCTTTTAAATCAAGTATATGATTTTCCGACAGTGCATCGTTAAAATTCAAACTGTCATTTCTTAAAGTAATCAAATAATCCTCAACAGCACCGAGGCGGCTGTCAAGGTTTTTCTTGTGTCGCATTCTCATACAGAGTAACCTCAAATCAATATTACATAACATTATAAATTATTTTATACATCATTACAACAATTTTTTTGCAAAAATTGTTACATATACTGCCATTTGTATATAATGCACATTTTCACAAAAAATCCCCTACAAATATGTTGTAGGGGATTAATCATATTACCAAGTTGAAACATATCTTGCCTGGTCGCAAACTATAATTTCGCCCGAAATGCACGCCGACACATCGGAAAGCAAAAAGCCGATAACCTCTGCCATTTCCTCAGGCAAAAAAATTCTTTTGCCCGACTGCCATTCGGCATACATATTTTCGTTTCGCGAAAAGCCTGTCATATTTGATTCTGTAACGCCGGGACCGACTCCGTTAATCCTTATGTTTTCGGAAATAACCTTTCGCGCAATGCCTTTAATAAAGCTGTTTGTAGCCGCCTTTGTCAAGCCGTAAGGAATATCGTCGGCACGCATCGACCTTTCGGAAGTGATAACAACGATGTTGCCCGAAGTATCATCCTTTGACTCCAAATATTTCACAAATTCCTTAACAATAAAATAATTGCCCTTCAAATTTGTATCCATTTGAGCATCCCAGCCCTCGGGCGTAACATTTCTGAAACTGCCCTCGTGGAACGAAACACCTGCATTACTGACAAGCGAATCGATTTTACAGCCGAACATTCTCTCGGCATTTTCAAAAAGGCTCGGCAGTGACTCAATATCCGTTATATCATGCTTGATACAAGCGCAATTTTCGCCGATTTCTGCGGCGGCATTTTTGAGTTTTTCCTCGTTTCTGCCTGTTATAATCACATTTGCACCCTCGGCAACGCATTTTTTTGCCGCAAAAAATCCGATTCCGCTGCTTCCGCCGGTAATCAAAATATGCTTGCCCTTCATCGTTTCGTTTGGGGCAACTGTGTATGTATTTACGGTTAAATAATTATTAGGAACGCCCTTGACAATATATTTAAAGGCTCTTTTGAGCTGTTGCTTAAATCCCATAGTGCTTTAATGACCTCTGATTTTTTTAATAACTTCTATACCCTTTTTGCCGACAACCTTTTTGACGGCATTTTTAATCTCGTTTTTCTGCCTCTGTTCATCGCTGACGGTTGAAAAATTCACTGCCTCCAAAGCATCACTTTCGTCTTTCCAATTGGTGAAAACTTCAAACACAACAGGCTTGTCCGAGCTACCGGGCTTGAAAAATACATCCGCAAGCGAAAGCTACCCGTCCTTGCTTGATGCCGACATATACTCACAGCCCAAATCACTCGCATAGTGCTTAACAAGCTCATGTGATTTTGCGCCGTAATGGTCTGCGGCGGCAATAAAAGCGTCTGCATCATCGGCAAACTGTGCACCGGGGTGATTATAATTTCTGAATTCTGTACCCTTACCGTTATTGATAAGCAAAATATTCAAATTGCTCGGCAAATGGCGGTTTCCGAGTGAGTTCATATCATAGAAAAACGCAAGGTCGCCGATAACGCAATAAACATTTGCATCTCTGTTTGCGAGAGCGGAACCTATCGCGGCAGACATAACGCCGTCAATGCCGAATCCGCCGGTGTTTGAATAGCATCTTACGCTGTTTGGTGTTTCAAAGAAATTCCACGAACGAAGCGTATTTAAGATGCCCAAATGCAAAATTGAATTTTCGGGCAGCTTTGACGCGCTTTGCTTTGCTATCCAAATATTTGAAAACGGAAGCTCGGGTATCTTATTATAAATTTCGTCATAAGCGTTTTTCCACTCAATCAAGAATGAATCATTCTCATCTGTGCAATCCTTTGAATATTGTTCAAAGAAATTTTGCTCGCTCATTTGAAAAACATTTGTCACTTTTTTATATGTATCCCTTATCTCTCCGTCGGGATTTACACGCCAAAACTCCTTACATCTGAAATAAGGATATGCGCCCGTAATATTTCCTATATCAACAATGACATCAAAATTATTGCAGGATGAATTAAGTGCAAGCGGACACAAAACTCTGTATGCCCCTCTGTAATTGCTTGTTTGGTCACACAAAACAACTGCGTTGTATTTTGCGCAAAATCTGTCTGCCGCGGCGGTAAGTGCTTCGCTCCATTTTGAATGAGCACCGACAAAAACGCCGATTTTGCCGTTCGGCATAGGCGGCAGGCTATCCTCTACGGTATATCTTCTTATAACTCTTTGCTTCGGAAGCTCCTTAACATCAAAATTTGTGCTGTATGTGGTTTCCAGGTCAATGTGAATTGGTCCGCCACCGTTTCTTGTAAGCTCAAGAATTGCATTGTTTACCTTAACATTGCAATCCCACCTATCCTCATCGGTGTGGCAAGTCGGGATTTGAACACTGCATTTCACAATGTCGGCAAGCGGACGGCTTCTGTCGATAACCTGCGCAACATTTTGACCGACTCTGCCGTAATGCTGTGTCGAAGTGATTGCAACAATGGGCAGTTTTCTGTAAAACGCCTCCGTCAAACCGGGAATGTAGTTTCTTGACGCTGTTGCACCGGTGCAGGTAAGGACAACAGGCTCGCCCGATTCTTCAGCCATTCCGCACGCAATGTAAGCCGCCGATCTTTCGTCAGCCGCAGAATACATTTCAAAAAAGTCATCCTGTTGCATACTTGCGACAAGTCTGATATTTGTTGTGCCCGGGCTTGCGATGACCTTTTTTATTTTATGTTCCTTAAGCAAGGAAATAACTATTTGAGTATTTACCTCGTCGGTATAATGAGTATTCATAAAAACCACCTACTGTGCGTATTTAGCCAAAAATTTGATTTTGCCCTTTGTGAGATTGTTTACAAGAGCAAGCGAGCTTGTGAACTCGACTGTTTTTCGATAGCAAACAAGATAAATTGCATTCGGTATAATACAGCAAATCACTCCGCGAACGATAAGTGTTGCGATAAGTGAATCAAAAACGATAAATTTGTTGCAAATCACTGCGCAAATCACGCACGATACAACGGATATAACCATATACAAAACCGTTTGGAGAATATATTTTGTCGGGTTGAATTTGAACAAAACGGTGAACAAATTTGAATAAAGCCACGGCATACCGACTAAAAGCATACTGATTACGGTTGAAAGCAAAATACCGTAAAGGCCCCAAAACTGCACCATAATCAAATTCATAACAAGATTTGCAAGCGCAGTGACGAGCGGTCTGAATCTGTCCTTATGCCAAATGCCTGCCGCGTCCTTATAAAGATTGAGGAGCGAATTAATCTGCCTAATATAAAAATAAGCGCAAAAGCAAATAACATAGCTGTAGCCGAGCATATTATTCTTGCCGACCCAAAGCTGCATAAACGGCTGATAGAGGCACGCAAGGCAACACATACAAAAGCCGGAAAGCCACGAAATAATCAGAGTAAACTTTTTTAAATCGTTAAAATTCTTTTCCTGCGTTTCGGTGATAATACTGTTGCCTATTCCTGCGGTGCAGGAGGAATATATAACGGCGATGAATCCGCTGACCGCGGTTATTATGTAAAAATAGTTTTGATAAACAGCAAGCGCGGTCAAACCGAGAAATGCGGAAATAACGATTGTATCCGCCGAATCGACAACGACGGAACCGATTTTGGCGGTGAACAAATCGCGCACCTTTTTGTTAATCTCCTTAACCTGCTCCTTAGGCAAATCGCCGACAGCGTGATACTGCGGATACATTTTGTCAACAACAATTGCGGTGACAATGTTGCCGACGATGCCGAACGCAATCAGCACCAAAACATACCAATAATAATTTTTGAGCAAAAACAGCACTGCGATTTGGAGCGAATATTGAATTGTCGAAACAATCAATGTGATTTTTGACGCGACATCGCCGCGCTGATGCGCCGAAAGCAGACAGTTTTTGTATGCAAAAAGCCAATATGTGATAACCGTTGCCGTAAGGTTCATAAGATACAAAACATAAACATTCATATCATCGGGAACGGATCCGCTGATGAGCTTCGGGACGAACGGCGTTATTGCCAAGCCGACAACGAGTATTACAAGACCGATTATCCTGTAATATTTTCGATAAAGGCGCATAAGGGCACAAATCGTTGTTCCGTCATCATCGGCAATCGGCTTATACATACTGAATACAAGCGCATTGCCGACACCGAGTTCCGCAAGGTTGAGCACCTGCAAAACCGATGAAAAGAGGCTGTTGAGTCCCAAATATTGCATACCGATTGTGTGAATCATAATTGTTCGGATTGCAAAAGGAACAAGCAGCGAATACAGCTTTAAAATCCAAGAAAACACAACATTTCTTGCCGCGTTTTTACTTCGTTCTATTTTCATATGTAATAATAACACTTTCAAAAAATTTATACTGTAATAATAAATTATACATAATAAAAAAAGGCTTGTCAATAAAACAAGCCCAAACAATATACACAAAAATAGCGCCGTCTGTTTGTTGAACAATTCCCGACACAAGGCGGCATATTTTGCAACTAATTTTCAATCAAAACGGCGTGCGCGATGCCGGGAATCGGCTGTCCCTGCTTTGCCGAGGTAGGCGACATAAGCGCACCTGTGGCAACAAAAAGCACCCTCTTATATTTTCCGTCATTAATTTTATTCATAATATGCGAGCACAAAACACTTGCACTGCATCCGCACCCGGAGCCGCCGGAGTTGACATCCTGTTCCTTTAAATCATAAATCATCAAACCGCAGTCATTGTGAACGCTTTTGATATTTTTATGATATTCAAGAGCCAAAACCTCGTGCAAAAGTGTACTGCCCGTATATCCCAAATCGCCCGTTAAAATCAAATCATAATCATCTGCCGTGGTTTGTGTGTCATCCAAAAAATCCGAAATGGTTTTAGCCGCAGCAGGTGCCATTGCCGCACCCATATTGTTTGCATCCTTGATGCCCAAATCGGTTATTGTGCCTATGTGAATTGCTTTGATTTTCGGACCGTTGCCGTTTTTTACAACTACTGCGGCGCCTGCACCCGTAACTGTCCACTGCGATGTCGGCGGACGCTGACCGCCGTATTCAAGCGGATAGCGAAACTGCCTTTCGCTCGATGCAAAATGGCTTGACGCACCGGCGACACAGCAATGCGCACCTGCGTCAATCAGCATTGCGCTGTTGCAAAGAGTGAGCGCCATTGTGGAACATGCGCCGTACATTCCTATAAACGCAATTTCCAAATCCTTGAGCGCAAAACACGAGCCGGTGCACTGATTGAGCAAATCGCCCGTCATAATAAAATCGACATCGGCGGCTGATTTATTCGCTTTGGTAAGCGCACGGATAACGGCGTTTTTCAGCAGTGCTGACTCTGCCTGTTCAAAGGACTCCTGCCCCATCGTTGTGTCGTCAAACACCTCGTCAAATTCGTTTCGGAGCGGTCCCTCGCCCTCTTTTTTGCCTCCGACGCCTGCCGACGCGGTAATTACGGGCGGATTGTCAAACAAAACGGTTTTGCCCTTAAAAATCATAAAAAATACACCTCGGTTTTATTTTAACCAAGGTGTTTGTATTTATTCTTTATGCAGCAGTCCTCTGTTTTTGCTGTTTTATTCTTTCATCGTTTTTATTATCGAAATTAAAAACGGAGCCGCAACAAAGGCGGATATTACATATGCAATCGGCTGTGCCGCCTCTATTCCCAAAACACCCATAAATTTCGGCAAAATTATTACAAGCGGAATAAAGAACAAGCCGTTTTGCGTACAGGCAAGAAAAAATGCTCTGCCAGTTTTTCCGAGGCTTTGAAAGGTCATGTTCGCAGTCATAACAGTCGGCAAAAATACAAGCGCAACACAAATGTATCTGAACGCAGGCGTGCCGATTTCAAGGACATCAGCATCGTCGCGAAAAATCGAAACAATCTGCGGAGCAAGGAAAAACGAAATTGCCGACAGCACGGCGACAACAATTGTGCCGAACAGCCAAACAAACCTTATGCCCTGCCTAACGCGGTTATATTTTTTTGCGCCGTAATTAAATGACGAAACAGGCTGAAAGCCCTGACCTATTCCGACACAAACGGAAAAAATAACATTTGCACATTTCGCGACTATACTCATTGCGGCAACGCACGGGTCGCCGCCGAAAATACCTGCCTCGATATTCAAAAACATTGTTGACATTGAATTAAGCCCTTGGCGTGCAAAGCTCGGCACACCGGTAGAAACAATGTCCCAAATAATGCGCGGCTTGAAACTGAAATATTTAAACGAAATGCGGCTTTGCGGCTTTTTCATCAAAAATACAGACAGCAAAATCGCCATGCCGATATACTGCGAAACGGCGGTTGCAACACCTGCACCCGAAATGCCCATATTAAATGTAAAAATAAACAGTGGGTCAAGAAAAATATTGAGTATTCCGCCTGTCGCAAGCCCTATCATCGCAAGATTTGCCATGCCCTCATAGCGCAAAATATTGTTCATAACGCACGAGGTTGTCATAGCCGGTCCTGCAATCAGGATAAATCTGCCGTAATCACTTGCATACGGCAAAATCGTATCTGTACTGCCGAGCGCCTTCATAAGCGGTGAAAGAAACAGCAAGCCGAGCAACATAATCACTCCGCCTGTAAAAAGTGCCCAAAAGAAAGCAGTTGTGCAGTATCTGCGCGCCGTTTCAATATCTTTTGCGCCCAATCTGCGGCTGATATTACTGCCTGCGCCCTGCCCATACATAAAGCCGAACGCCTGCAAGATTGCCATAAGGCTGAGCACTACGCCCGTCGCACCGCTTGCGGCAACACTGATTTTTGAAACAAAATAGGTATCCGCCATATTATAAATCATCGTGATAAGCATACTTATCACAGTCGGCACGGCAAGAGTCGCAATAAGTTTGTTAACAGGCGTTTCTGTCATTCTCTTATATTGAGCATCTGCCGATTTGTTATTATTCAAAAAATTCATCTCTTTTCAAAACGAAATTTCAATAATAAAACGACTGCATTTGCGGGGAGCACAACGCAGTCGTTTTGATAAATCAATATTCAAACAAGCCTCGCAGAGTCTTTATTTAGTATGTTCATCAAGCGTAAGATAATACGCCTTCAAAAAATGCTCGCAAAAATACTTAACTTCAGGCATATCAATGTCGGCAATTTTTTTCTCCTGCGATTTGAGGGCAATTTCGAATTCCTTGTTGCCCATCCTGTTTTCCTCGATGCACTTAATAAGCGCGCTGATTTTGTCTGCCGCCTTAACAAGTTTCCAAAGCGGCTTGTCCTCCTCATTATGGGTGAAAAACGGCTCGTAATCAGCTTTAAAATCATCGGGGAGCATTGCAATCAATCGCTTTCCTGCAACATCCTCAATATCTTTATAAACACTTTTGATTTCATCATTGTAGTATTTAACCGGTGTCGGCATATCGCCTGTGATAACCTCGGTTGTATCGTGATAAAGGGCAAGGACGGCGGCACGGTTTTCGTCATAGTTTTTGCCGTAATATTTGTTGCCTATAAGCGCCAAAGCGTGGGCAATTACAGCGACGGAATGGCTGTGCTCTGCGATATTTTCTTTTGATGTATTTTGCATCAGCGCCCAGCGGTCAATCATTTTCATTCTGTTGACCATTGCAAAAAAATTGTATTGCTGTGCCAAAATATCAGTCCTCTTTCTTTGTAATGTCGATTCCAAGCTCGTCAAGCTGAATATCGTCGATAACTGACGGCGCACCGCTCATAAGCTCGGACGCATTTTGTACCTTCGGGAATGCAACAACATCGCGAAGTGAATCTGCGCCGCAAATAAGCATTGCAAGTCTGTCAAGACCGATGCCCATACCACCGTGAGGCGGTGCGGCATAGTGATAAGCATCAACAAGGAAGCCGAATTTTGCGTCAATCTCCTCTTGTTCCATACCGAGCAATTCAAACATTTTTGTTTGAAGGTCACAGTCGGTAATTCTCATTGAGCCGGAGGAAAGCTCTGTGCCGTTTAATACGAGGTCAAACGCCTGAGCCTTAACTTTTGATTTGTCCGTGTCAAGATACTGAATGCTCTCCTCCATCGGCATTGTGAAAGGATGGTGAGCGGCAACCCACTCACCGCTTTCCTCGTCAAGCTCAAAGAACGGCATTTCTGTAATCCAAAGGAAGTTCCACTTGCCCTCGGGGATAATGTCAAGTTCCTTTGCGATAGCAAGACGGAGCGCACCCATAACAGTGAGAGCCTTGCGCGTCTTGTCTGACACGATAAATACAACATCGCCCTGCTCTGCACCGAGTTTTGCGATAAGCTCCTGAAGTTCGCCGTCCTTAAGGAATTTGTTGAACGAGCAGTTTGGCTCCTCATCAGCCCAACGGATATATGCAAGGCCCTTTGCACCGATACCCTTTGCATATTCGGTGAGCTTGTCGATTTTCTTTCTTGAATATGCCTTTGCGGCGTTCTTTGCCACAATAGCCTTTACACTGCCGCCGTCGGCAATTGCGTTTTTGAATACAACAAAATCTGTTTTGTCTGCCCAATCGGAAATATCCTGAATAAGCATACCGAATCTTGTATCCGGCTTGTCGGAGCCATATTTATTCATAGCGTCGGCAAAAGTCATACGCTCGAGCTTTTCGGGAACATCGACATTGATTGTTTCCTTCATAAGTTTTGAAATAAAGCCCTCTGCCATTGACATAATATCGTCGCAGTCGACAAACGACATTTCAAGGTCGATTTGTGTAAATTCGGGCTGACGGTCTGCTCTGAGGTCCTCATCTCTAAAGCAACGGGCAAGCTGAATATATCTGTCAAAGCCTGCAATCATTGTAAGTTGTTTATAAATCTGCGGCGACTGCGGCAAAGCATAAAATTTGCCATTGTGAACTCTTGACGGAACAACATAGTCGCGCGCACCCTCCGGTGTTGATTTAATCATCATCGGAGTTTCGATTTCAATAAAATCGTTGTCATAAAAATATTCTCTTGCAATTTTTGCGATTTTGTGGCGCATCAAAATGTTTTTAGTGAGCTTTTCGTTACGCAAATTGAGATAGCGATATTTGAGTGTTATTTCATCGCCGACTTTTTCACTTTTTTCGATTTCAAACGGCGGTGTCTGCGCCTTTGAAACAATACGAAAATCGTTGACGATAACTTCGATTTCACCTGTCGGGATGTCGTGATTTTTGCTTTCACGCTCCGCAACGGTGCCGACAGCGGCAACAACATACTCGCTTCTTACGCTTTGTGCCTTTGCAAAAATCTCTCTGTCTGTTTGGTCGTTGAACGAAAGCTGAATGATTCCGCTTCTGTCTCTCAAATCAATAAAAATAAGGTTTCCAAGGTCTCGCTGACGCTGTACCCAGCCGAAGACGGTGATTGTTTGACCGACATTGCTTATGTCAAACTTGCCGCAATAATCTGTTCTTTTAAGTCCCTTAATACTTTCTGCCATTGTATATATCCTCCGCTGTTAGAGTAAATTATTCTGTCTTTCCCGAAAACAGCGAATTAAAATCAAATGCCTCGCCGTTTATCTCCAAATCTTTCAAAGCATCGTCCATGCTGACCGAATAAAAGCCGTTTACGAATGTGTCAAGCGCAACATCGCTGCTGTCGCCGGTTTGCATATTTTTAAGGCTTGCCTTGTTTGAGTCAACCTCGTTATCGCCGATAACAACATTGAATTTTGCGCCGATTTTGTCGGCATATTTCATTTGAGCACGGATTGAGCGTTCGTTCAAATCATATTGAACGGAAAAGCCCTCCGACCTCATATCCTTTGCGATTTCAATTGCCTTGAGCGTAGCCTTTTCGCCGAGAGCTACTATGAAAAGGTCTGTCTTTTCAGGCTCGGGGAATTCGCAACCCTGCGCCTCCATAACAAGCTGGAGTCTTTCAAGGCCCATGGCGAATCCGAGCGACGGAGTTTTTGCGCCGCCAAGCTCTTCAATCAAGCCGTCATATCTGCCGCCGCCGCAAACGGTACCCTGAGCGCCGATTGAGTCGGAAACAAATTCAAAAACTGTTTTTGTATAATAATCAAGACCTCTTACGATTTGCGGATTTACTATGTATTCGATACCCATAGCGTCAAGATAGCCCTTTACCTTTTCAAAATGCTGTTTGCAGTCATCGCAAAGATAATCAAGCACAACAGGTGCACCCGATGCAATATCGCTGCATATAGGGCTTTTGCAGTCGAGAATACGCATAGGATTGCGCTCGAGTCTGCCCTGACATGTTTCGCAAAGTTCGTCCTTTCTTGCGCTGAAATATTCCTTGAGCGCCTTGTGATACTCGGCACGGCATGTCGGACAGCCGATGGAGTTTATTTCAAGGTGAAGGTCTGTTACTCCAAGCTCATCAAACACCTGCTTTGCAAGCGAAATCATTTCCGCATCTGCAAGCGGAGATGTTGCACCGAAACACTCAATACCGAATTGGTGGAATTCGCGCAATCTGCCTGCCTGTGGCTTTTCGTATCTATAACACGATGTGAGATAGCAAACCTTTTGCGGCAATGCCTCGTTGCAAAGTCCGTTTTCCAAAAAAGAACGGGCAGCGCCTGCAGTACCCTCGGGGCGCAATGTAATTGAGCGTCCGCCCTTATCGTCAAAAGTATACATTTCCTTTTGAACAACATCGGTTGTGTCGCCTACGCCTCTTTGAAAAAGCTCCGTGTGCTCAAATACCGGAGTTCTTATTTCCTTATACCCAAAATTTTCGGCAACGCTGAGGCATGTTTGCTCAATATATTGGTTTTTATAAACTTCCTTTGGCAAAACATCTTTCGTGCCCTTTATAGCTTTGGTAATTAACGCCATATATATTTCTCCTAAACATTTTTTATGGGTGACAGTGTTTACCGTCACCCAAAAACAAATTATTTCTTTTGATTATAACGAGGATTGACAATCTCTCTCCACTCAAAATCGCCACGCTCAACGCCTCTGATTAAAGCCTCTGCAGTTGCAATATTTGTTGCAAACGGAATGTTGTGAACATCGCAAAGCCTGAGCAAATCGTTGTCATTCGGCTCGTGCGGCTTCGGTGAAAGAGGGTCACGGAAAAAGATGAGCAAATCAATTTCGTTGCAGGCGATACGGCTTGCAATTTGCTGACCGCCGCCCTGTGCTCCGCTTAAAAAACAATTTATTTTGAGACCTGTTGCTTCCTGAACAAGCTTTCCCGTTGTGCCGGTTGCGCAGACATCGTGTCTGCTGATAATTCCGCAATATGCAATACAAAACTGAACAAGGAGTTCTTTTTTTGCATCATGCGCAATAAGAGCAATATTCATAATAATTCCCTCCGATGACAATTAAAGCCGTTAGTTAATGCCTGATACTTTCAATAACTATTATATACTATTATAACTTATAATGAAAATAATAACATAAAAATGCTGTTTAGACAAGATTTTTTTATCACTTTGTCAAATATTATCAATTGAGGAGTGTTGAATCCTTTTGAGCTTTTTTCTCATTTGTGTTGTGAGAATAGTAATAGTCGATAATTGACGCCGTGATTTCAGCAGTTGATGTACCCGAACCTGCAAGCTCGATAGCCGATGCAATACTTATTTCGGGATTTTCGTACGGAGCAAAGGTGATAAGGAAACCGTTATTGTGTTTAACACCGTTAACAACAACCTGCGATGTACCTGTTTTGCAGGCAACCTTTGTGTCTATGTTGTTGAATATTCTGTTCGGTCCGCCCGATGTTGCAACGAGACGCATACCTCGGCGCACAATGTCAAGATTTTTGCCGCTGACATCGACCGTTTCAACAACTCTTGAGCCGGTTTGTGTAAGAGCGCCACTGTCAGACGCAATTTTTGATTTAACGAAATGAAGCTCATATCTGTCGCCGCCGTTGGCAATTGTTGCACAATAATTTGCAAGCTGAAGCGGAGTAAAAAGGTTGTCCGACTGTCCGATTGCCGCCTGAACCGTATCACCCGGCGCCCAAGTTACGCCGTATTTCTTTCTGTATGCAGGTCCTGCAAGAATACCCGATGCCTCGGGAATTTCAACACCTGTTTTTGAGCCGAGGCCGAACATTGCGGCATACATATTCATTTTTTCGATGCCGAGTTTTTGCGCACAGTTGTAGAAGAAAATGTTGCACGAATGTTGAAGTGCGTATTTAACGCTGAGTGAACCGTGACTGCCTGTGCATTTAAACACCATATCGTTTACTCTGAACTCGTGTCCGCAGAAGAAAGTTGAGTTTTCGGTAATAACGCCCTCCTGCAAAGCCGCAGCCGCCATTGCCGGTTTAAATGTTGAGCCGGGAGCATATGTTCCGAGTGCAAAGCGGTTATAAAGCGGTGTGTATTTGTTTGACGCAAGTTGCTTATATTTTGTGTAATAATCGTTCAAATCATATGACGGATAGCTTGCGGCTGCCAAAACCTCGCCCGAATTGATGCCTGTCACAACAACAGCACCTGTTGAATTGTATGCAACCTTTTTGCATATTTTTTCAAGCTTTTGTTGCGCAAGCTTTTGAAGGTCTTTTTCAATAGTCAAAACGATTGTGTCACCCTGCACCGGTTGTTTTGTAATTTCTTCCGTAACAGTGCCGTCGGCATTTATGGTGACTGTTTTTTCACCCGGAGTACCTCGCAAATCCGACTCGCACGCCGACTCTATTCCCGACTCACCGATTTCATCGGTGATGCCGTAGCCTTGGTCCTTAAGTCGCTCGTATTCCTCGTTATTGATTTTTCTGACAGTGCCGATAATGTGCGGCGCAAGTGTTGAATCGGTATATTCCCTGTATGCCACAACCTGAACATCCGCACCGGTGTATAAATCGGGATTTTCCTGGATTGTTGCAACGGTTTTATCGCTTACATCATCTGCGATTTTAACAGGGTTTGAAACCGAAAACAAGAGGCGTGTAAGCTCGTATCTGACATTGCCTATTTCAAGCGTTTTTTGCACGCCGTATTTTGAAAGGTAATTCTCAAGTCCGTATTTTTCAACCATTGCATCAAAGCAGTTTTGAGCCGTTGCGTACGATTGAAGATTGAGCATATCGGCACTTTTCATTGTGGCAATATCCTGCTTATATTTATCATCATCGTTCTCGGTAAAGAATGAAATGTTGCCTTTTTTGTCAGCCTTAAGCGGAAGATTGTGAACAAATTCCTCGCCGTTGGAATTAAAAAGCGAAATCAAATTCAAAACTATTCTGTTTCGCTCGTCATTGTTTTTTGATGACGGGAAATATGCCGCGTCGAGAATAATGCTGTTTCCCTGGCGGTTAGTAACGAGAGGGTTGCCGTTTCTGTCAACAATTTCACCGCGCGCCGCCTCAATCGGCACGGTGTATGTTTTGACAGTATTGTTTTGTGCGGCATAATATTCGTTTTTGTTAACCTGAATATCAAACAAATCGTATCCGAAAACGGCAACGGTCGCGATAACAAGAATTATGGCAATCGTTGTGCGTGCACTTTTGTAAATACTTTTCACGGCAAATCCTCCCTTCCTAAAATTTTATTCAAAATACTAAGCAAAACTATTTTTCAAACTCAACCTCTTTGTTAAGTTTCCTTTTAAGCGGCATTATCAATGCGCAAAGTGCAAGAGTCATAACCGAGGTATAAAGCGCGCTCGGAATATAAAACGATGCGATTGTCTGCACACTGCCCTCGCTGTGAACAATAACCATAAATAACAGCCAATAAATAATGCAGTATAAGAAAACGGTGAACACTGCGCTAAGCGCGCAAATCCAATAGGTCGGTCTAAAAAGATATGAAACAAACGATGAAATCACAAAGCACAAAAGCATAAGAAATATGCAATTAAATCCCATATGCTGTCTTGCTACGCAATCCCACAGCAGACCTGCGAAAAATCCGAGCAGTGCGGCTGTTTTTTCATCCTCGTCTATACCGAGAATAACGGCAACCGGGATGACAAAAAAGCACCGCGCACCGCCGATTTCAAACCATAATCCGCCGACATTTTGCATCAAATCGGCAATTACAATCAAAAGACAGTAAACGCAATATTTAATTGTAGCCTGCTTTTTTGTGAGTTCCATTTTTACTTCCTGCTATTTGTTATAATCGGTCAATACAAAGCAAGACGACAAATCGTCCATCTTAACACCGGGTGAAATTACTGCGTATGACGAAATATCGGTTGTTTCGTCGGCAATTTCGTCAACCGTGCCGATAATCAATCCCTTGGGCATTGTTCCGCTGATTCCGGCGGTGCAAATAATAGAGCCGTATGAAATATCGGTAGAGGAGCTGAGGTTTGCCATTTTGCACTTACCCTCTTTGGCAAGTTTAGCCGTGCCCGTTACATACGAAATTTCGTTTGTAACAACTTCGTATGCCGACACATTGAAAGACGGGTCGAGAATTGTTTTGACAACGCTGTAATCGGGATATGCCTTGTCAACAACTCCGACAAGATATTTTCCGTAAAGCACCGCGTCACCGACCTTAACACTTTTAAGCGTGCCGATGTTGATTGTAAACGAGTCGTAGGTATCTGCACTGTCGCGGCCGATAACGGACGCCTCGGCAAATTTATAATCCTTGTGTTCTTCCTTAAGCTCAAGAAATTCTTTGTATAATGTGTTTTGATTTTTTAAATTTTCATAATCGACAAGCTGCGAGCGCAAATCACCGATCTGCTCCTCAAGACTGTCAATCTGCTTTTCATATTCCGCATTGCCGCTGAGAGAGCCGAAAGCCTTGTCCAGCCCGTCGCTGATTTTTTGCGCAACATAGTGGCACGGCTGAAAGACAGTGCCCACAACGGTTGACTGTGCCGTTTCACCGTGACCGTTGACAGCCGCGATGAATATGCCGAGCACAAGCAGTGCAACTATCGTGCAAACCGTTTTGACAACGCGATTATTAAATAAATGTTTCATTTAGCGTATTTTCTCCCAAAAGGTTTACTTTGCTCTTCTCAATTTGACAGCCGTTCCGCGAACAACACATTCCGTTGGCTCCTCAGGGACGATAACGGGAATTTTGATTTCCTTTTCAATCAAATCCTTAAGACCTCTCAAGCGGCTTGTACCGCCGGTAAGATATACGCCGCGTTCGATAATATCTGCGGCAAGCTCCGGCAATGTAACCTCAAGCGTTTCCTTAACGGTGTTGACAATAATGCCGACAGGCTCCTGCAAAACATATCTGATGTCTGCGGAGGTAACTTCCACGCTTCCCGGCAATCCGTCTGTGAGATTTCTTCCGCGGACCTCCATAGCTGCCTCGCCGTCATATTCCGACGCGGAGCCGATTTTGATTTTAATATCCTCGGCTGTCGTTTCGCCGATTAAAAGATTGTGTTTTTTGCGCATATATGTAACAATTGCCTCGTCGAGCGCATCACCGCCGACCTTAATGCTGTTACAGCTGGCAATTCCGCCGAGCGACATTACAGCAACATCGCATGTGCCGCCGCCAATATCAACAATCATAGAGCCGGTTGCCTCATAAACAGGAAGTCCTGCGCCGAGAGCCGCTGCCATAGGCTCCTCGATAAGCTCAACTTCCTGTGCACCTGCGGCACGCGCGGCGTCCTCAACGGCACGGCGCTCAACCTCGGTAACAGCAGACGGAACACAAATAACAACCCTTGTTTTTGTGAACATTGAGCGGTTTGACGATCTATACATAAAATCGTGCAACATATCGGCTGTCATATCGAAATCGGCGATAACGCCGTCCCTTATCGGGCGAACGGCAACGATTGAGCCAGGTGTTCTGCCAATCATTTTTTTAGCCTCGTTGCCGGTTGCCAAAACGCGTTTTGATTTGACATCAACTGCGACAACGCTCGGCTCTTTTATGATAATATGCCCCTTTTTGTCGGCAACAAGAGTATTTGAAGTTCCTAAATCAATACCTATATCTCTTGAAAAAATCATTGTATATTCCCACTTTCGCAAAGGCATAAAATGCCTAAAATCCATTAATAGAAATATATTATATAATAAGTAATTTATAATCTCAATATCTAAATTAAAAATTAATAAAATTTCACAATTTTGTAATATAATTTTCGGATTTACTGTTAAAAATTAGAGTTGGGCGGCAAAAATCAATCCGCCGCCCCGAAAAATTCCGTTTGAAATTAAATTTTTGTGGTAAAGGTGTAGCCCTGCTGTTTAATATCGTCTATCACATCGCCGAGAATTTCGGCATTTGTTTTGCTGACGGCGTGCAAAAGCATTATTTCGCCGCTGTGCGTGGAATTGCATATATTTTTATATGCCGTGTCCTTGTCCTGCTGATTATCGGGATCCCAATCGGCGTATGCAAACGACCAAAATACGCTTTTGTAGCCCATGTTGTTTACAAGGGCTATACTACGCTGTGAAAATTCGCCTTTAGGAAATCTAAAATAACTCATTGTATAATTGAAATTCTTTTTGATATAATTGTGCAAATACTCGACCTCCTCGGTTGCCTTTTCGTCGTCGATTTCGTCCATTGAAAGATGTCTGTACGAGTGATTTCCGACGATATGTCCCTCGTCAATCATTCGCTTAATCAGCTTTGGATTATTCTTTGCAAAATCATATGTCACAAAGAAAATTGCCTTTACATTTTTTCTCTTTAAAGTATCCAAAATTGTAGGAGTATAGCCGTTTTCGTACCCCTCATCAAATGTAAGGCAAATACTTTTTGAATCATTTAAAAGCCATGTGCCGTTGTATTTTCCAAAGGTTTCCTGAAGCGAAACGGGGTCGGCGGGCTGCTTGTGGTCCGTTATCGTTCCAGGGCCCCAAACAACCTTTGAGGATGACAAATCGTTAAGGCTTGCAACAGGGTCAGCGCTCGGTGTTTCCGTTGTCGTCTCGGTAGCCGTTTCAGATGGTTTTTGCGTTGTTGTGACTGTTGTTTCATCTTTTTTATTACTGACAGTATTATCATCGCTTGTGCCGACATTTATGGTGCAACCGCAAAGCATTGCAAGGCAAAATGTGCTTACAAGAAATTTATATATTTTTTTCATAAAAATAAAACCTCCCTTGTCTTATTATTTGACAACGGAGGTTTTGTATCACTGTTAATATTTAGTTTTCGTTTTCCTTGATGCTTTTCATTTTAAGATAAGCGTTGATAAATCCGTCAAGGTCACCGTCCATAACAGCGGTGATATTACCCATTTCAAAATTCGTTCTGTGGTCCTTAACCATAGTGTAAGGCATAAATACATATGAACGAATTTGAGAACCCCAAGCGATTTCCTTTTGGTCGCCCTTAATGTCCTCGATTTTTTCAAGATTTTCTCTTTCCTTAATCTCGACAAGCTTTGATTTGAGCATTCTCATTGCAACCTCACGGTTTTGATGCTGTGAACGCTCGATTTGGCACGAAACAACAATACCTGTCGGAATATGGGTAAGACGAACGGCAGATGAGGTTTTGTTAACCTTTTGTCCGCCGGCGCCCGACGCACGGTAAACATCCATTTTAATATCCTCGTCGCGGATTTCAACATCAACATCATCGTCGATTTCGGGCATAACCTCGAGAGATGCAAACGAGGTGTGTCGCCTGCCCGACGAGTCAAACGGTGACACGCGAACAAGACGGTGAATGCCCATTTCGCCGTGAAGATAGCCGTATGCATTTTCGCCCTCAATCAAAATTGTTGCACTTTTAATACCGGCAACATCGCCCTCGAGATAGTCAAGGGTTGAAACCTTATAGCCGTGGCGCTCGCCCCAGCGGTTATACATACGAAACAGCATTTCAGCCCAATCCTGAGCCTCTGTTCCGCCCGCACCGGCGTGGAATGTAAGAATTGCGTTTTTGCCGTCAAATTCGCCGTTTAAAAGTGTTGAAAGTGTCATACTTTCAATTCTTTTTTCAATATCCTCGACAGAACTTGTGCAATCCTCTACAAGTGACTCATCGCCCTCCTCATCTGCAAGCTCAATCATAACCTGCGCATCGTCAAAATCGTTTTTGAGCGTTTCATAAGACTCAACCTTTGCTTTTAACGAACCGATTTTTTGCATAGTCTTTTGGCTTTTTTCCATATCGTCCCAAAAATCGGGAGCGGTGCTGATTTTTTCAAGCTCGGCAATTTCAGTTTTCAAATTGTCGATATTGAGTGCTTCTTTTAAATCATCAATCGGCTTTTGCGATTGCGAAAGTCTTTGGTTTAATTCTTCAAATTCTAACATAATTTTTCTCCGCATTACTGATTTATAACATTTTACTATTATAAAGTATATACGTCTGTTTTGCAAGTTCAAAAACTATTTACTTTATTTTAACCAAATAATTGATTTTTTATGTTTATATAATGTATAATAGAAATAATATAAATATTATACCTTATTATATGTATTCAAAAAGGTAACCAAGGAGAAAAAGATGTCAATATACAATAACTGCGTTTGCCCTGTATGCAAAAAGCAATTTGAGGACGGCGACGATATTGTTGTTTGCCCGGAGTGCGGCACGCCGCACCACAGAGAGTGCTACAACAGTATTCATCATTGCGCCAACGCCGATTTGCACAGCGAGGGATACGATTTTTATAAGGAAAACATTGAAAATAAAAAAAGCAATAACGAAAAGCCGAGCGAAAAAGATAAGAATGGATACTACATTCCCCCTGTTTCATTCGGAACAAGCATCGGCGCAGGTAATGATCCCGACCCCGGAATCAACAATACACCGGATATGGACCCCGATGATAACGGTGAGCCGATATTCGGCTCATTTCAACAACCTGTTCAGCCGATTTTCACCGTTAAGTCACCGTATCAAAACGATGATGAAACAATTGACGGTCAATCGGTAGCCGATATTGCAATAACAGTCAGAACAAACACACAGCCGTTTATCACAAAGTTTAAGAAGATGGAAAAAACGAAGAAAAAGGCATCGTGGAATTGGTGCGCGTTTATCTTCGGTCCGTACTATTATTTTTTCAGAAAAATGTATAAGCCGGGCGTTTTATATTTTTGCATAACACTTGCGATAAACTATGCCACCTCGTTTTTCACCACAAAATTTGCGCCCGAAACATTTAAGGCGCTCGCCGATTTGATGCAAAACGCATATTCGGGCAAATCATACGATGTGAACAGCTTGGCATCCGCCGGCGATTACTCAATGGCAATGAAAATATCGTTTATATCCTTGGCGGTGTCACTGCTCATAAGAATTATTTTTGCCGTTTTATCGGACTATCTGTATAAAAACACCGTTATTTCAATAATTAAATCGGTTGACGAACAGCTTGAAGACGGAGCCTCATTCGTTCAGACACCTATAATTATGCCGATAGAAAATCTTTCAGAAAAGGAAATGCGCAAAATGTATCTTGCAAAAAAAGGCGGCATTTCCACATGGGCACCGCTGCTTGCTGTAATCGTTTTTGAAATGATTTTGAGATATTTATAAATTAATGTTTGGGGTTTATAATGAAAAAGGTAAGAAAAGCGATAATTCCGGCGGCAGGCTTGGGTACAAGAGTTTTGCCCGCGTCAAAGGCAGTACCCAAAGAAATGCTCAACATTGTTGACAAACCGGCTATTCAGTACATAGTCGAGGAAGCGTTTGAAAGCGGAATTGAAGAGGTTTTGATTATAACCAACCGCGGCAAGGGTGCAATTGAGGACCATTTTGACCATGCCTTTGAACTTGAATCAAAGCTTGAGGGTCAACCGGGAAAAGAGAAAATTTTAGACTCGGTAAAAAATTGCTCAAAATTCGGTAATATTTATTTTCTGCGTCAAAAGGAAACGGGCGGACTCGGTCACGCTGTGCTTTGCGCCAAAACATTTGTCGGCGACGAGCCGTTTGCCGTGCTTTACGGCGACGATGTTATAATATCCGACAATCCCGTGACAAAACAGCTTATAGACGCATATGAAAAATACGGAAAAGGCGCAGTAGGCGTTAAGGAGGTAAGTGACGAAGCAATCACAAAGTATTGCTCGCTCAAGATTTCTCCGCTTGAGGGTAACTGCTACAATTGCACAGATATGATTGAAAAGCCGAAGAAAGAGGAAATCATGTCAAACTTCTCAATTCTCGGCAGAGTTGTATTACCAAGCGAAATTTTTGAAATTCTCGAAAATACGCCGCTCGGCGCAGGAAACGAGCTTCAGCTTACCGACGCTATGAAAACGCTTGCAAGAGACAAGGGCGTGACTGCCGTTGATTTTATCGGCAAAAGATACGATATGGGCAACAAATTCGGAATTTTGCAGGCAAATATCGAGGTAGGGCTCAATCATCCCGAAATAAAGGACGACCTCAGAGAATATATTAAACAAATTTCCAAGGAGTTATAAACGCACAATATGCAAAACAATTTTTATCAACCGCCGAATGAATCGCAAAACAGATATTATGTCTCAGGACCGCAATATCAACAGGCTTTCACTCCGGCGACAATACCGCCCGATTATTTCAGGCAAATAAGAAAAAATCAAGAAAAGGAACTTGTCAAAACAGGATTGATTATCGGCGCAACGCTTTTGTCGATGCTTGCGGTTCAGTTTATCGAGGCAATCGTTTTACAGTTGACCGGCATATACTCGTCAGCGGCATTCAAAACCTCAACGGCGCAAAACCTTTTTAACGCCGTAGGCGGTCACATCCTTTCAATATTTTTACCGTTTTTAATAATGGCACTGCTCTCAAAAAAGCGATTTGTGACGCCTGTCGTGCCGAGGAAAAAGATTGCACCGTCTAAGGCAGTTGCATGGATTTGCTTTGGTATGGGTTGTTGCATCGCTGCCGATTATCTCGTTGCACTTCTCAGTACAATTGCCTCAAACAACGGCTACAAACTCACCCAAAACACACTGCCGAGCGCAAACAGTGTTATTTCCTGCATTGCAGAGATACTCTCTACTATTCTTTTGCCGGCTATCATTGAGGAATTTGCTTTCAGATGCTGTTCACTCGGCGTTTTAAGAAAATACGGCAAGGCATTCGGTGTTGTTGTTGTCAGCATCATTTTCGGCACAATTCACGCCAATATCATTCAGTTTATTTTTGCAACATGTGTCGGCTTGATTTTGGGATATATCACTGTTAAAACCGACAATGTTATTATCGCGATGATTGTTCACGGCTTAAACAACTCTCTTTCTGTTATCGGCGATATTACCGATTATATAAGCAGCAGTAATACGCTCGGCGACAAAATAAGCACGGCAATTATGCTGATTTGGCCGGTTCTCGGCGTTTTCGGTATGATTTACTTAATCACACGCGACGGCTTGTTCAAAAGCAAATATTCAATGTATCCCAAACAAGTGCGCAAGCAAATCAAGAAATCGGAAAAAGCGGCAATTTCAGCCAATCCGTATGTTTTGCCGTTGGCATCAAAAATCCTTTGTATTCTTCCCGGATTTTTGCTATTTGCACCATATTTTATTTACAGTATAATCGCAACAATAATTAAACAATGACAAATGAATTTATGAATGAGGCAATCGCTCTTGCAAGGCAAAGCGAGTTTGAGGGCGAAGTGCCCGTGGGAGCGGTTGTCGTAAAGGACAATAAAATAGTCGGCACCGGCAGAAACCGCCGCGAATACGGCAAAAATGCGCTTTATCACGCCGAGTTGGAGGCAATAGACAGTGCCTGCAAAACTCTTGGCGGATGGCGGCTTTGGCAGTGTGATTTGTATGTCACGCTCGAGCCGTGTCCGATGTGCGCCGGCGCAATAATCAATTCGCGCATAAGGCGAGTGTATTTCGGCGCCTACGATAACAAGGCAGGCTCGTTCGGCTCGGTTGCGAATTTTAACTTGATACCGTACAATCATAAGCCCGAAATTTACGGCGGAATTATGGAGGATGAATGCTCCGCAATGCTGTCCGAATTTTTCAAAAAATTGAGGCAAAGAAATAATAAGACACGATGAAATCGACGAATATCATCGTGTCTTATTATTTTACATTAATTTCAGCACATCCGCTTTTGAGCATAGTCCGTCGCTGAATGCTGTGGCGTTTGCACAGGCGTTGGCAAGGCGCAGAGCATAATCAAAATCATTTTTCATAATATACCCTGCCGCAAAGCCCGCAACGGCGCTGTCACCGCATCCGTTTGTGTTTTTAACATCGCCCTCTATAATATCAATGCGGTGAATTTCGCCGTTTTCATCAACAAGGAGCATACCTCTGCCGCCCATGCTGACGAGGACATTTTGTGCGCCGTAACTTTGCATTTTCTGTGCCGCGGCGCAAACATTATCAGAGCCTTTTAAATTTTTGCCGAAGAACTCAGACAGCTCAAACACATTGGGTTTAACCAAAAAAGGCTTGAATTTCAAAATGCATTTGAGCGATTCGCCGCTTGTGTCGGCAATGATTTTTATGTTTTTTGATTTAACGCTGTCGAGCAATCGTTCGTACGCAAGGCTGCCCATCGAACGCGGCACACTGCCCGACAAAACGAGATAATCCCCATGCGCGATTTTTGACAATTTGCGAAAAAGCCTTCGCTCATCATTTAATGTGACAAACGGACCGTCGGCGTTGAAAATATAATTATACACGCCGCTGATTTTAACATTAATTCGCGTATCGCCGTCGATATTGACAAAATCAAAATCAACTTTGTCCTGTAAAAGAGTTTTCAGCTTTTCACCGCTGAAGCCGCCGTAAAATCCGATAGCCTTATTTTCAATTCCAAGGCGTTTGAGCACAACGCTGACATTTATTCCCTTTCCACCATAAGTTACAACCGCTTTTTCGGCAATATGCACATCATCCGACTTATGCGCAACCGTAAGGCAATAATCAAGCGCAGGATTCAATGTCACTGTATAAACCATAATATCACCGCTTATATTATCCCCCAAAAGCGCAAAAATAAAAGCCGCCGATGCGAAATCATTTCGCCCGACAGCCTTAATTATTCAATTATGTATATCGGTTATTCTTCTTTACCAATCTTTTTTAAAATATCCTCAATATCGTCAAAGTCCGATTTCGGCTTATCTTCGGTCCCAACCTCTTCATCGGCATCGGATTCTTCTTCAGGCTCGGCAACAACGGTCTTTGAAGCCGACTTTGAAAAAGAAAATTTCTTTTTGCCGAAAGCAACCGCAATAAAGCAAACAATCATCAGCGCACACACAACATAAAAAACAATGAAAAACGCCATATATTTATTCATCAGTGCCTTTGCGGCATCGGCATTAGCAAGATATTGCTTTCTTAACTCATCCGACTTTTGCTGAATATTTTTAATAAAAACATTGATTTGAGCATTGTCATTCTTAATAGTTATTTTGAGTTTTTCAGCCTGTTGTATATTCGAGGTATAGGCTTGCTTTTGTGTTGTATATTGTGTTGTAAAATAAATACCGGCACCGCCCGACAAAGCAATAATGAGCGCAAGCACTGCAAGTATAATAATTTTCGGCAAATTTGATTTATTAATATCTTTCATATTATCTCCTTAAACAATACGGCAACATGCACCGCGGATTTTTCATTCTTGTATTATAACACAAAATATTTATACTTGCAATTTATATTATAATAATGTATAATAACAAAGCAATACGGAGAGTTGTCCGAGCTGGCCGAAGGAGCACGATTGGAAATCGTGTAACGGGCTATAACCTGTTCGAGGGTTCGAATCCCTTGCTCTCCGCCATTTTAAGCCGAAAATCGTTTATTTATGCGGTTTTCGGCTTATATTTTTTTATGATATTTTAAGGTTTTCCACATTCGTACATTACAAAATATTGCATTAAAATACGCCTTATTGGTTGACCCTTGGTTGACCCTTTTTTAAAAATAAATCAAAAAAATAGAAATTTTTTAAAAAAACTCTTGACAAAATTTTGTATGATTTTGCAATTCAAAAAAATGGATAGTACATATTATAATAGGTATAAATTATTATTTTATATATAGAATAAAAAAAGAGGCTTTCGCCTCTTTTTTCTGCTTTTATTTTAGTTTTGCTCTTATTGGCTCGACCATACTTTCTGACACATCTTTGACAAAATCGAAAACAACCTCCATATCAGCACAAGATTCGCCGCTTTCGTTTTTGCAAGCGTCGATATATTGCTTTACTGTTTTTTCGAGCACTTCCTTGTGATGAAGCTCCTGCTCTGCGATTTCGTGGTAGTCCTCAGAAAGAGCTGAATCGGTGCTTTTGAATTTTGCCACCATATCTGCGTATTCGTCAGCGCTCTTGATTTCGTCGACAATCATTTTAAAATACTTTTTCAATTTCTCCATCAGTCTTTCACCATCCTTGCCGCGATATTCGTAAAGCTTACAGGAACGCCTGAAACAACAAGCGTGATTAGGCTGTCACAACACTTGACGCGAATTGCCGTTGGAATAGTGATGGTGTAGGTTGTGTCTGCCGCCGCCGTTACAGAGGCAGTCGCACCCGGAATAGGTGCGCCGTCCTTATAGAGCGAAAGTGTCACCGTTCCTGCTGTCGCTGTAAAAGTTGTGTTGACATCAATATCATAATAGCCGCAACCGTTAGCGACAAGGGCGGTGCTGTTGTTCTGACAATTACAACCGTAGCGTCGGATTGTATTTCCAAAATTCGCGACATTGCCGACTGCTACGGTTTGAGCGTTTGAATTTGCTGTATAAATAAGTGATTTACTCATTTTTTTAAATCCTTTCATATAAATTAATAAACGGCAGAGTCGCCCCTGCCGTGCCTCGCCAAAATAGGGCGTTAAGTTAATTAAATGTTACCGCAACACATCGAGTTGCAATTGCAAAACGGATTGCCGGCAAGCGAATAGGTCATTGCTGTTGGGTATCTCACAACGCCCGAAAGCGCGTTGCTGAGTTCAAGCTGATTAACTCTGCCCTGCAATGCTTCGATTTTATTCTGCTTAATCTCATCGCTTAATTTCTGCATCTGTGCAGTAGTGTTAGCGTTGATTTGAGCAGTGTTTTGAGCCGCAAGATAGCGATTTTCAAGCAATGCTTTTTGAGTTTCGCAGCAGCATGTCTGCTGATTTGCAAATCCTGCGTTAACTGTCGCCTCAAGGTCGCGGATTTCGCTCAAATTGTTATAAGCGGCGTCCTTGATGGTGCTTTGCAATCCGAGACCGACATCGCTTGTGTTCTGCATGATTTCGTTGTTCTGTCTTTCGAGAGCGGCGAAATCGGTCGCACGCTGAACATCTGCGGATGTTGCATATTGCTCGCCGCCTCTGCCGTTCTTGCCCCAACCGTCGAATCCGAACAAAGCAAGAATTGCAAAGAGCCAAAGACCCTCATTGCCGAACATTCCGTCACATCCGTAGCCTCTGTTGTTATTCATTACAGCGCCTACATCTGCCGGAGTCATTTCTGCCATAGCGTTTTACTCCTTTCTTTAAATTTTTATATCAGCCCCCTTAGGGGTTAATATCGTTGAAATTCTGTTGTAATTCTCGCGCTTGGTCGAGCACTTGATTGATGTCAATACCTCGCTGTTGAGCTGTTTGCATGACCAATTGCTGAGGAGTCATTCCTCGCATCCGGCACAGCCGCAGAGCCTGTTGCATTTGTGGGCTGTTCATTAGGTTGTTGACCTGATTTTGGTTGTTCTTTAGCAGTTTGTTCATATATCATTTGCTCCAATCTTTTTAATCGTTCGTCGATATTTTCAAGATTTTTTGTGCTTTCGTCCTTGTGTTCAACGAGGTCAAAAGCGTTGACCGTTCCGTAGCCTGCGCCGTCGGTCTGCTTGAGGTAAACAATTGGCTTCTGCGAATCAAGTAAAAGCACGCTTGAATTTGGTGCAAGCTGATAAGCATTTGCTCCGTTAATTCCGTTAACCTCCGCGACCCTACTTTGCATAACGCTGTTATAGTTCATTGGATACATTGCCGTCACAATCCTTTCTTACATCATTTAAGGCGTCCTTGTAGCCCTGCGCATAAACTCGATATATCCACGAGTTAAGTTGTTGCTTGTGCGTTTCAGTCCATTTTTCTAAAGGGCAATCCTTAATGCCCATATATTCTTGTGAGAATTCAAATTTCATCGTTTTATCCTTTCTGCAACTTAATGTTAGCAAGCTTTCGCGTGCCCAAACGCACGCCTTTGGGCGTTTTTGGGCATAAAAAAATAACCCCACCAAAATGGTGGGGTCTTTTGATTATTTGCATGCTTGCTTATAAATTTTCATTTTCAGCGACGCTTTAATTTGCTTGAATTTGTGTAACGAAATGTTCAGCTCAAGCGCCATTCCCTCGTTTGTGAGGTCATTTCGCCTCATATGTTCAAGAATGAAGCGTTCTTGCTCCGTCAATTCAAGATTGGATTTTAATTTATTAAATTCGTTCGCTGTCAAAAATTCAACGCTGTTCATATTAACTCCTATATGTTCGCGCTCCCGTATGACCTTGTTTTTATGAAAATTTACTAATTTGGCAATACGCCTCTCTGCCTGTTGCGATGACCTTGATTTTATCAACGCTTGCCGAAGCATGGCTCAAAACCTTTAATTTGGTCTGTGCAAGATATGTGTATTTCGTGCCGGAAAGATTTGGCTTGCTGTATAGTGTTGTCTTAGCTTTCAGCCTATAAGTCTTGCCAACTTCTGTTTTATAACTCGGCTTCGAGGCGCTTGCCGCCGTTTTAATATTCTTTTGATTTTTCGGACGCAAGACGCCTAAAAATGACGCGTATGTGTGTTTGATTTTTGTCATCGGCTCGTGCTTGCCCGAAGGATAGTTTTGGTCGTACGAATAAAAATACGAGGTTGTACCCTCTCCTGTAGCGACGGAAATATGACCGTTTCCGCTTTTCGAGGTAAAAACGCAAAGGTCGCCTTTCTGCGGCACAAAATCGGGTGTGTTTGAAATCCATTTGAAATTCGTTGTCAAATATTTTGACGACTCGCGTTTGCGGTAATATTCAATTGCATTGCCGATTGAATGCGGCTCTATGCCCAAAACATTCTTAATAAAATGCTTCGCCAAATCGACGCACTGCACGCCATAAGCGCCGTCGTAATCAATCCCTTTGCCGAGATTTTTCTCAACCCACTTGTTCATAGAAATAGGCATCTTATTCCTCCTTTTTCGGCTCGTCATAACCGAGTGCATTCGAGCTGTCGCTGATTCCGTCGGTAGTCGGGTCAACAACAACACCGAGAACAACAAGAATGTTGATTAATATGCCGAGTGTGTTGATGATTTCGGACTGTGCGACGGTCGGAACGACGCCGAACAAGCCAAGCGTCTGATAAACTAATGTGACAACAAGGGTTATAAGTGTCACAAGTGTAGTTTTGTTTTTCAATCTCAATTTAAAATTAATTTTCATTTGCCTTTCAGCTCCTCTTCAATGTCGTCAAGTCTGTGGTCCGCAACCTTCACTTTATTCTCAAGGACAGGAACGCGGTGAGCGAAATTGTTGTGCTCGCGCACCTCTCGAGTCAGTTCCTCGATTTTGGTCTCTGTGACGGCTTGATTTTGTTTTATTTCATATTGCATCTTTCTGTTTGCGGCGAGATTAGTGATGACAACGCCGACAACCGAGAGTCCGCCTGTAATCAAGGCGGTCAATACTGCTTCACTCAATGTTATCGGTCGCCTCCTCATCTTGATTTTGTGGTTTGTGGCGAGTTTTCAGTGGCTTGTAATTTTCGACCTCGATTATCTCGCCGTTCTTGAATATTTTAACCTTCATAATCTGCCCCCCATATTTCGATTGTCATTCCTGCTGGTAAGAGCTTGCCCTCCATCTGTGTATCGAATTGAATCACATCGATAAAATTTGTTGCACTAAATGAGAAAATATCACCATTATTTTGATAATATGGTTTTTGGTTTGTTACAATAGGGAGTTCGCTTGGGTCGTTATCGTTTAATTTATTTTGTGAATACTGAATATCACCATGCAGCCAAGGCGAGCAATGCGCCATGATTTGAGTTATTAATCTATAACTTGCGGACGATACTTTAGCCGGTGCAAGAGCAAGTTCACTCCAAAAGTCCTCATCGCCTGTTTCTATTTTGCGGAAATTGAGATATACATGTGTTCGCAACGCTGTAGACCATTCAGGCACTAAAAGGCGAATTGCACAGTTACTCAATTTTAATGGTTTACCGTTTTCGTCAACATCGCGGATATATTGCGCCACTGATTCCGTGATTGTCTCACGACAAATTTTACGCCATTTTACTCGTCCGCTCTCGCCTTGTGGACCCTGCGGACCTTGCTCACCCTTTGGACCTTGTTCGCCCTGAATTCCCTGCGGACCTTGCGGTCCTGTGTCGCCTTTGTCGCCTTTAGGACCTTGCTCGCCGTCTCTTCCTGCTGCGCCAACATCGCCTTTATCGCCCTTTAATTTGCCGTCGGCGATTGCCTTGTTGATAAGCGAATAAAACGCCTCAATTTCGCTTGTCGTGGGCGGCGTTGCATCCACTACTTCGTCTGAGTAGCTGCCTGAGCACACGCTCAGCAGTGTAGGCTGTGGGGAATAGCGCAAGGTCGTCTTGCCGTTGACTGTTTCGTAGGCATAAACGCCGACAAGACAGCGTCCGACGCTCAAGCTTGGGGCGAAGCATTCACCATTGACAAGGGTTACGGCTTGCTCGTTGAACACAGCACGAACAGTTAAGCCGTTGAACGCCTCGTCAAGCTCGAACTTGCACTTGACAGTTTCAACATTGCCCGAAGTGAGCGGTGCGCTCTGCTCGAGTTTTATGACGGATTGCTCCGTCACTTTAAATTTTAAAGTTGTCATTTGAGTTTTTCCACTTCCTTTTTTAGCCGTTCAATCTCTTGTTGCTGAGATTGAACGAGTTTAACAATCGGAGCAATGAGCTCACTGTAGTTGAGCTGCCACAACAGCTTTTCGTCGGGCACGGTAGGGTCGTAATATTTCTCCTCGTCGCCGTCAATGACGCTTGCTTGATACGCAGCTATATCACCGACTGTGTTTTCAGCAGCTTCGCGCACTTCTTGAGCGATAAAACCGTTGTGAGTCCTCTTTCCCTCGCCTGTTTTCAATTTATATGACACAGGGCGGAGACTCAATACGAATGCTTTATTGCTCTCGGCATCAAGGTCCGCAATATTTTCTTTCAGCTTTCTGTCGGAGCCGTTAAATGCGCCGTCAGTGCAATATATTGAATGCCACTTGTAACTACCTGAGCCAAGATATGCGCCACCGTTAGTGTCAGGACGGAATATTGTCCTTGCGTTTGATGACGATTCCTTAAACAGAGAACAATTTGTGCCGTTCTGCGGTTGAAACTGAACCGTACCGCCGGCGATGATTGTGTTTTTTCCGTCGAGTTTCCTCGCGTAACCTATATATGTATGACCGCTTCCGTTTCTTGCGGTAAAGACACTCTGCTCAGTTGCATCGTTGATGCTCGAGCTAAGGTTAACTTTTGTGCAGCTTATTTTGCCGCCATACAAGTCGCCACATTCAACATTGCCTTTAGTATCGACAGCAAACGAATATTCGCCTGCGTTTTGCTCTGCAAGTGATATGAGATATGTTGCCGTTTCGCTTGTTGTGTCCGATGTGATTTTGAATTTGTAATTCACACCGCCGACGGCGAAATTTTTTTCGAAAGCTGTATTTGTCAAATCAAAGCCTGCGATTGTTCCGCTTTCGGCAACGATTTTGCCGTCTGCCGAAAGCTTGAATGTGTCGGAATCAATCTCAATACGATTTGCCTTGAGCGATATTTTTTCGGGGGATTGATTAATCTCCGAAACAACATCACCCTTGCTGACTTTGAGTTGTAAGCCGCTCGATAGTCGATTAATTTCGCTTGTGACACCTTTCAGCTTGCTGTCCGCCGTATATGTTATCTCTTCGGTTTTGGATGTTAAGCTACTTTCGACGCTCTGCGTCAAGCCGTTCGACAGCGTTATTGCACTTTTGGTGAAGACAAAAGGATAATCAAGATTGTCCTTTTTATTGGTAATGTTGACAAAGTCGCCTATGTCATACCATGCAACGCCTGTTGTGTTCGCTGTGACGCTCGTTAGCGTCTTACCGAGTAGATACGCCGTGTAGTTGGATTTGACGGCATTCAGCTGCTCTGCGGCTGTGCTCGAATTATCGACGAGGTATTCAACAATCGGGTTGTCCGATATTGTGACTTGCACCTCTGTTGATGCTTCGTTGTTCAATATCTTTTGAATGCCTGCTGTGCCGTTAAGCTGAACACCCGAAATCTGCACGCTGTCATTAATGCTTGCACTCGTGAGGTCTTGCAACTCAATTTTTGTGCTTTCGACCTCACCCGGTCTTATTAGAACAAGCTTGTTGTCCTTAACCCGAATTATTCCACAGAGAACCTCCGCAATGTCCTCAAGCAAGTCGCGGTAGGTTTGGCTTGAATAAGCGCTCGCAATAACTGTGTACGCTGTCATATCGGGCAGCGTCGAGGTAACCCCGACGCTGTTTAAAATTTCAATTGCTCCGTTGAGCAGTTCCTGCACCGATATAGTCTTTTCGGCATCAACTGCGTCGTCGGTTGTATCGTTGCCGTTCTCATCCTCAATCGTTGGGATTTCTGTCATTGTATTGACAAGGGCATCATATGCCGTAATTGTCCACATATCCGTGTCAGTGTTGTAACCTGTGCCGTCATCGTTCGACAAGAAGAACTTGCCGTAATTGATGTACTCGAAACCGTTGTCGGTTTCAACTCCGATTTTGACATTGTCAATCACGCCGTCAGGAGCGCTAAAATCGTCGCGAATTGTTGCGGTAATACTTTGCATTGCCGTCGATGGAAAGCCGCCGTCAATGTTGACAGTTAAACTCTCGATAGCGCTCAAATCATATACAGTGTTACCGACTATGATTTGTGCGTCAAACCGACGCCCTGTGTCGCGCATTGCGGCGATAAAATCCGTAGTTACATTATGCATTTCATCACTCCTTACTTATTGCGACGGCAACCACCGAAATTGAATCATATTTATTTTTTCTCGGGTTGCTTGTGTTGATATATTTATGCGTGATTGACACACTGTCGAAATAGAACGATTGCGTTTTCATCGACGCGGTTTGCGCGTCATAGAATTTGCACGAGGCGGAGGTTTGACTCAGCAACTGCATAAGCCCCTCAACATCCTTATAATTGAGTTTTGTGCCGCTGATATTTGCGGTTATCTTAGGGAATATGCCGACAATTGTGCCTTTATAGTCGCCGCTCATCGTTCTGCCTGCGTCACTGCCCCATAATTTCTCGTGGCTAACATTGTAATCGTTCTTTATGTAGGGAATTGGGACATATTCGCCTTTTGCGTAAGTTTTTCCTTTGATTGTAACGCTTGCGCCACCGTTTTTAATATAAAGCACAGCCATTATACAACGCCCCCATTCATTCTGATATTACGCCTACCGTTGACTTGTGAGATTTTCTTTGCGATTGTTTCGCCGTCGAGGGTGATTATTGTCTGCAATACCTCGCCGTTAGCGTTGATTCTGTTTGCAATTCGCTCGGCAAGCAAATCCATCCAGCCTGTGTTGTTTTCAAGCGGGAGAATTGCCTCTGAACCTGCCTCGCCGACAGTAGCCGTGACACCTCTGCCCGGATTGTTGACGATACCGCCGCGTGCGAGTTTCGGCGGTGAAACAGTGCTAATTTTCATGCCTCTTGGCAATATCTTGTTGAGAACGCCGATAACTTTGTTGACCATGTTACAAAGTGAAGTCAAGATTTTCTTTATTGCATTGGTGATTCCATCTTTAAGTTTGGTCGTAACGGTTTCAGCCTTGCTTTTAATGCTGCTCCAATTCTTTTTGGCGTTTGAAAACGACTTAGCGATTGAACCTTTAATGGTTTTCCAATTTGTCTTGTTCTTAATCGAATCCCATTTCTTTTTGAGATTTTTGAACTTGTTGTGAACGCTACCTTTGATTGTTTTCCAATTGGTTTTGTTCTTAATCGAATCCCATTTTGTTTTGAGATTTTTGAACTTGTTGTGAATTTCGCCTTTGATTGTTGCCATAGCAGTTTTGCCTTTTTCCTTAATCGAATCCCATTTGTCTTTTAAGTCATCGAATGTCGGGAGAACATTGCCGCCAATACTAACAGTAAGCTCTTTTAAGCCGTCCCAAGCCTCTGTGATTTTGCTGAACACATTGTCTTGAAACCACTTTTTGATGTCTTTGAGCCATTCCACAATGCCGTTGAATGCGCCCTCAATGAGATTTTTACCAAGGTCAATAATGTCTTGATTTTTCGACGGCGAGTGAATATCGAACGCCTCTTTAAATCCGTTAATGAATGGGTCGAGGATGTGCTCTTTCATCCACTTTCCGACATCCTTAAGCCAATTAACGATGCCGTTAAATATGCCCTCAATTACATTGCCGCCAGCTTCGTCAATAGAATCATCAAAGTAGCTTGCGATGTTTGAAAATGCGTCATTGAAAATCTCTCCGAGCTTTTGGGCAATTTTGAACACCTTACCGACAGCCGCACCGAGTGCCTCAAAGGCACTATTTGCAATGCCTTCCCAATCGATGTTTTTTACAAAATCGACAATATCATCGATTATTGCGTCGGTATCGAGATTTTTTATAAAACCTGTTACGGTTTTAAATGCGCCGCTTATCGAGTCCGACATGTTGGACGCTATTTTACCCCAATCAATATTGTTAAACCACGAGTTGACGGTGTCAGCAATTGTGCCACCGAAGTTTTTAAAATCGAAACCCGAAGTACCTTTCTTTTCGTCGCCGTTGAAAAAGCCGTACAGCGTGTCGGTTATGATTTTGATTTTTGCCGACAAGGTTTTTCCAAGCTCATCTGTATCAACCGTATCAACAAGATGATTCATTCCGTCGGCAAAGCCTGCGCCAAGACCGTCCCAATCAATGTTGTCAACGAGAGTATTAATACCCATTGTGACGGTGTTTATTGCCTCGCCTACATTGTTGCCGACTTTTCCCCAATCAAGCTCATCAATAAAACCATTAACTGCGTCGCTTAAATCCTTGCAAAATGTTTTGACTTTAGTTTGAATGCCGCTCCAATTGATGTCATCAAGTGCAGAGTTAATCGTTCCGGCAATCGTTCTGCCAATGCTGCCCCAATCTCCTGCTTTGAATTTTTCAATAATTTGATTCATCCAAGAATCAAGGCTTGATGTCTCAAAGATAGCACCGCCTTCGCCGGAAGAACTGCCACCGGACGAACTGCTCGACGATGAGTTGTCGCTCAGCTTATTTGCGACATCAAAGCTCGCCATTTGATTTTTGTATTCTTTGGCAGCTTTTGCCGCGTCCTCTGTGGCTGACGCTGTCTTCTCCGCTTGTTTGGCGTTATATTTCGCAACAAGGCTTGTGCCTGTAAATGCTTGATATATCGCGTCTGCGAATGTCACAGCCTTACTCAACATTGATACAAGGGCATTGATTAATGGACTTATTGCCTCACCCAAAACGCCTTTGGCAGCATTCAACTGAGTTTGCAACTTTTCGTTGTTTTCCATTGCTGATGAAACAACTTGTTTGAACAACATAAACGCAGAACGAGCGCCGAGTAGTGCAAGTCCTACCCTTGTGAATTTCTTTTTCAAGTTCTCAGCCGGAGAAAGCGACGATTTCAAATTAACACCGAATTTAGAGCCCAAACTGCTCACTTTTTGAAATGCGCTTCTAACCTTTGAAATAGCTGTTTTTAGCCGATTGGCGGCTGTGTGTAAACCGTTCCAAACACGCGAGGCGGCTTTTGAAACCGCTTGAAACGCGCGTGTACTCGTGACAGCCTGTTTCACTTTGTTTTTAACTGCTCCGATTTTATTGAACAGCGTTGAAAATGCGACTCCCACGCCTTGTAATGGGAGCGTCATCGTGCGGAATGCTCTGACAAGTCCGTTGCTTGAGTTTTTGGCAGTTTCGCACTTTTGGGTAAACTGTCCTAATCCGCTGTTTAAACGCTGTTCTGCGTCCTCGCTTTGCCGAATCGCGGTGACAAGCTCTTTAACCTCTCCGTTGGCGGCTTTGAGTTTTGTCTCTGTTTCCTCGACTTGCGAAAGAAAGCCGCTGTATTGATTTTTTAAATCTTGCACATCAAGGATGTGAGCGTTTTCAACTGCTTGTTTTTGTTGCGGAGTTTTTGCATTTGCCAAATTTTGTTGATAATCGGCTTCGTTTTTTTGATATTTTCGAGTAAGCTCTTGGGCGGCACCTGATTGGAATAGCTCGCCCCTTTTCTTTTTCAGTTTTTCAATCTCTTTGTCGAGCTTGTCGAGCCTTTCCTCAGCTTCCGATATATCAATTTGATATTTCGTCGGGTCTTTCGCGACATCAATTGTTTTTTGAATGTCGTTTTTTATGTACGAAAATGTTTCGGCGACATATTCCTTTGCAGCGTTTAAATCGCTTTTGATTTTTTCGTTGTCAACATTGACACTGATTGTGCTTTTTAACTTGTCTTTGAGTTTTTCAAAAACGCTTGATAAGTTTTTTACGCCTTTTTCAGCCGTTTTTGTGTCAATGTTGAGGTCGGTTTTCGCCGTCTGCTCCATTGTGTTCTTGACCTCGTCAAGAGCTTTTGACAAGTTCTTTGCGTTTTGTTCCGCTTTTTGAGAATTAAACGCAACATCAATGCGTATCTTGTTGTCTGCCATGTCCTCACCTCCTTATTTGAAGCGCGCTTCGAATATGTCCTCCGACTCCTGCTCCTCTTTTGTGAGCCTGCGAGGCAGTGCGACGGCTTCTTTTGCTTTTAGGATTTCGCGCTTGTCTTTCTCCGACCAATTGCTCACATCCATTGTGCGAAGCGACCGAACGCGAGATAAAACGCTGTGCTCTGTCAAGCCTGCTATGAGGTCGCAAAAAAGCCAAAAATGCGGATTTTCCTTGTTCAGGTCGATTTTGTAGTCGCTCATGAACGAAGCAACAATATATGGCTCGTCATAAATCAAGTCCATGTCAGGCTCTGTGTCGCTGTTCTCGCCGTTTTCGTTCTTGGATAAGAACTTTTGCGCCTGAATTAAATAGTCTTGCCACAGTTCATTGTCGCTCGGAATGTAGCCGTATAGCGTGTAAATGATAGCGAGGGCGCGCTCATAGTCGCCGATGCCGTTATCATTCACTATCTTCAAGCATTTTAGGGCTGTTTTGGTATCTGTCTTGATTTTGACTTTTTCGCCGCGAATTCTCACATATTCGGGGTAAGTCATTCAAGGACATCCTCATCGGATTCGCTGTATTTCTGCTCGATTCTTTCGATTGATTTCTTGCTTGATATTCCGATTTTTTCAAGGTGAGGCTTTAACGCATCAAAAAGGTCGTTATACATATCAGGATAGTTTCGGTCGCCAAAGATTTTTTGAACGCCGCCTGCTCCCAAGAACTCGTCCATAGCTTCGCGCATCTGCTTGTAGAACTCTTTATAGAGCTGTCGTCTTTTCTCGTCCTTATTGCTGACAAGTCCGTGTGAGCATTCTTTCTGTTTCTCGATTAACGCCTCTTTGCGTGTAAGGTCTTTTGTAAGCTGTTCGACTTTCAGATAAGCGTCATTAAACTTGAAGGGAAGTTCTATATCTTCAGTATCAAAAACGATTTTTTCGCCTTTGTCGTTGACCTCGATTTCATACAATCCTTTTTTGATGTCAAGATTTAATTTTTCCATGAATAAAATCACCTCATAAAACAAAATAGGCGGCAAAAGCCGCCTATTAATTTAATTATTCTGTTGCGCTGTTAGCGGTAAATGTCGGGGCCGCACCTGTGAATGAAGCAGTTCCGAGAGTCGGGTCACCGTTGAACGAACAGGTGTAATTTAACGACGCAGAACCGCCGCCACCTTCGCCGCCGAACTCACTGAATTGCAATGTGCAACGATTAAGTTCTGCCGCGTATTTTGCGTTGTCGGTTGTGTCGTATTTATAAACGACAAGGCATTGTGTCTCTGCGTCTGTGCCTGTTGCTCTATTCTGACGGAGTGCATCAAGATACTTGAATAACTCGTCATCATTGTAGCAAGTAAGCTCGCCTTCAAATGATACGGCGTATTTTTCGAGGGATGTCGAGGGGGTGTTTTCGTCAACCCATTTGTCCTCCTCAGTTTCGCCGTCATATTTGAGCTTCAACTCGCCTTGTTTTCTTACTCTCGCCCACTTCGGTGAGGTTGAGCTATCGCCAATGTCGATAAATGCGGCAATGGCGGAAGTTTTAATCTTTGTATTTGCCATAGGTTTTACTCCTTGTCATATATCAATTGACATTGACATTGATACTTCGCATAGCGTTGACTATTCTCAATTCCGTAAAGATAGCCGCTACTCGTCGCCTTAATACTGAACGGAGTCATTCCGTCGGGCATATCGGGCAAGTCATCGTTCTCGGTGCATTCCTCAAGCCACTGTTGGAAATGCTCGAAAAAGCCACTGTTGTTAATATTGTTCTCGCGTTCCTGATTCCACGCAAATCGCGCAGAAAAAGCGAAAACAAACTGTCTTTCGGTACTGCCGTCAATGTATCGTGTCAATATTGTTTCGGTCGGCTGTTCGTCAATTGAATAGCCGCCGCTATTTGGGGATAGGAAATCGACATTTATATTATTAAATTCATCAAGATAAGGGCATTTTTTAATAAATTCCCTTACGCTTTCAATTATTGTCTTGCTCATTTTGTTAACTCGCTTGTAATGAATTTTTCTGTTGATTCAATAAGACTGTCTTTATTCGCAAGCCATGCGCGCTCAACCCAATGAGAGCCGCGCGTTGGCGCGCCTTGATACTTCAAATCTCTGTCTGTCAATTTTTTCTGTGCCATCGGTCGACTCCAAAAACCATAATCCTTGTTGAAAAAAGCTCCCTTGCCTGTGATTGGGTCGACCATAAGCTTGCCGTAATATTGATACCGTGCATATGGCGTTTCATATTCAATTGCATTGCCGTCATCAACTACACGCCCCGAACTTTTCAGAATTCCCGAATCGTAAGGGGTATATGGGTCACTTTCGGCAAGCAGCCTATCAGAAAAGAACTTCTGCGCCTGCGGTTTCACACGCTCAAAATCTAATTTTTCGAGCGCAGACGCGTCAACAGTGTAAACGAGTGTTGCCATTCGTCACACCGCCTTTATCGTGATGTTGTCAACATCCGAACTACAAAGATTTTCAGCAACAGCGGTGACTTTGTAAAATTCGTCAAGCTCTGTAAGGCTTGATATAGCAGAGCCTCTGCCTCTTACAATGATGTCACCCGGCAAGACGCGCCAATGCTTCGACTCATATCTGTGGGCGTTTTCGGCGTTCGTTACAATGATGATTTCACCGCTGTTTTGCTCGCCGTTGCTCTCTACTGAGCCGTTGAGTGTCTGCTCAACATAAACGCCATTGAGATATGTCGTTGAATAAGTGTCAAGCTTGTTGATATAGCGATATATCGTGATATCATGCGGAAACATCACAACACCGCCCTTGTGAGCAAGCCTGTTCCTGTAAGGTAGGTTAATGCTTTACTCTTTCTATTGGCTTGAATTTCGGGCGCTGAGCGTGTCACATAAGACACGGAGTGATTTCCGACGCTCTCGCTTGACTTAACGCCTTGATTTTGGTTAATATAAATGTCGTCAATTACACTGCATATTGCAAGCTTATAACGCTTGTTGATGACCTCGAATTCAAGAGCCGAGCGGTCTAAAACAAGGCGGTCAACAAACGCCGTTGCTTCAATTTGCAATTTTTCAAAGGCGGCGTTGTCGGGAACGGCGTCGCCTTTGAACACCTCAATATAAAAATTGTAATTCAATTCATCCATTCCCGATTAACTCCTTACTTACCGGTGGTTGACGCCTCTGCCTGTAAATTCTCGTCAAGTTCACAAGACTTGTCGGCAACGATAGCCTTTGTTGCGTGAACATAGATAGCCTTGCGCTTTTGATACCTTACAAATGCATCAAAGCGGATTCTACCCTCGCAAAGCCAACCGTTAATGCCCGGAGGATTTTGGTGGATGTTGTAATCCTCGAGTTTTTGTGCTGCCGTTGTCGCGATTGGGTGTGTGATGATGAAGTTAACATTCTCGGGGAGAATGCCTGTGCCTTTAAGAATTGCAACGCCGTCAACCTCGCCCATCTGTCCGCTGATACGCATATCCATAGCAATGTCGCTCGCCTTGATGAAATTCTCGTCAAGCTTGAGCATCTTATAAAATGCGTTTGATACATATGCAACCCTGCCGTCTGTTGGGACATTGTTGTCGTCAAGCTGTGCTTGTCCGTCGAGGAATGCCTCGTAAGCTGTTGTTTTAGTAATCGTTCCGGTAGCACTTGAGCCTACTGCGTTAGTCATTCTTTGCAATCTATACTTGTCGATATAGGGGATTACGACCTCGTTAAGCTCTCTCGCAAGTGCTTTGCCTACCTCCATTGTCATTTGGGTGTCGTCATAAGACTTCCTGTCGATTGTGAAGGTAAATGACTTGTCCTGCGAAAGAAGCATTGTCTGTGTGTGGTTGCCAAGCTCGTCGGGTGTGCCGTATCTGTTGGTGCCTGTGGTCTGATAATCGTTGAGCGGTGAGGTGTCAATAGAGTAAACCTTGATTGCACTTGTGCCGTCCCAATCATAGTCGGCGTTTACTGCCGCGCCTGTTCTTGCGCCCTGCGAAAAGCGCTCATCGACATTAGTCGAATATTTCTCTGCATAATTTACTGCCATTTTGTAGTCCTTTCAGTGATTAAGAATTAAAGCCTTTCAGGAAATCGTCCTCATCATCTTTTGGCTTGCCGCCGTGGTCAAGACCGCTTGCGCCGCCGTTCGGCTTGCCGTCATCATCGCCGAAATAATATGATTTGGTCTTTTTAAGTTCGTCCATTTGCTCTTTAAGACCATTAATGCCGTCGTCATTGACCTTGATTTTTTCAAAGTCCAAATGTGGCAAAATGTCGTTGATGTCCTTTGGTTTGTAGTCACTGATGATTCGATTTTCGATTTTGCTTTTTTTGATTTGTGCCTCGTAATTCTTCACGAGGTCGGAACGTTGATTTTCAAAGTCGGTTTTAAGCTTGTCAATCTGATTCTGTAACGCTGTGTTGTCGCCTGCTGTTTTCTTCAAGTCGTCATATTCTTTCGACTTGTCATCAAGCAACGCCTTTGTGTCGTCATACTGCTTTTGTAATGCGCCGTATTTTGAACTTGAAACAAAATCGCCCTTGCTTATGTCGGCGAGCTTGCCCTCTGTGTCCTTGAGCGCATCGTTAACCGTTTTGAATGTGTCCTCGTTCAGTTTGTCTTTTAGGATTTCAATATCCATTCTTCTGCTCCTTTGTTTTTATATGCGGTGTCTCCGCTGGTGTAGGGCTGTTTTATATGCCTTGCCGTCGGCAACCCGAGCACTTTATTTGCCATACTCAGGGCAAGCGAACGGTTTATATGCCGCGTTCAGGGCAATGAGCAGTTTAGCGCCTTGCTCAGGGCAATAAAAAAGACAGGCACTTGCGACGACTTATATCGCCGTTTGTGTCTGTCTCAGTTATTAAATTTGGGCATAATAAAAGCGCAACAATTAATGTTGCGCTCATATCATATATTAATTAAATGTTTTGTTTCCATAAGGGAATATATTTGCCTTTGACAACTAAAGTATCAAAGTTACTAAAATAATACTCTCTTTCTTTTTCATACTCGTCAGGTGTCATATTTTCGTTCCACCATGGGTTGTGCTTCATTGTATCCGTTGCCCATTGTTCCATTTTAAAAGTCCTTTCGTATAATCTCTAATTGCATTGTTTACAAGCATATTTTCTCTCATTCTTGTTCTTTCGCCTGCTGTAATGACGCCTGCTCGGCTCAATTTGTTAATATTCTCAAGTTCTGCCTTGTAAACATCTTGTAAAAAGGTAGTATGAATGTATTTGCCGTTGCTCTGTATAATTTCAGCAGTTCCGTCAAATCTTGAAATCATAAAGCCTTTGATAATATTATTTTTGCATAATGTTGTAAGGTCAGTTTCACTAAATGCTCCACTGTCGTTGTGATTATGTACAAACATAAAGCGTTTATTTGAGTTACTTGCTTTCCCTATATATTTCCAAAAATCAGAGCCTCCGACGCTTTCATTTGTGCCAACTTCTTGGTATTCGCTTACTCCCGTGTCTAAATTAATCAACTCTAAATGCTCAAGATTATCTTTATATCCTGCATTTGCAACATTTGCGGCGGCTTGCGATAAACCTTTGTTTACTTCGTCGCTGTATTCCTCAACATCAATTTTATAAATAGCATTGGGATTATACTTCAGTTCTGTACCGTAAGAGGTTCTTGCACCTATTACATTACCATTCTTTGTGGATTTAGTCAAGCGTGTTTTGGCGACTTGTTCCTGCACAAGCTCGCGGCTGTAATCGCGTTTCAAGCCATATTTGTCGCAATGCGCTTGTAACTCGGCTTGTCTGTTTTTCAGCTTGATTTGCAAGGCTTTCGTTGCGTCTTTGTCGCCTAATGGCTTGATTGCGGCGATTTCCTTTTTTAGCTTTCGGATTTGGCGCTCTTTGAGCCTCTGCTCCTGCGTGGCTTTGTATATGCGCTTGTTTTCCTCTGTGTCGCCATATTTAATCGGATTTGGCTTGCTTATGCCGGGAATGAAAGCAAACATTCTGTGTCGGCAGTTGACGCCGCCCAAGCCTAATATATCATCGGGATAGCCTGTTGCCTCTTTAAGATTTCGATGCTTTTTGTCGTGACCCTCAATCTTGAAAATTCCGCCCTGCCATCCTGCGTGATTTGCTATCGGATTTGTCGGGTGCGTTCTCGCGCCCAAGTGCGAGGATATTTCGACATAGTCCGCGCCAATTTCTTTTACAAGCTGCAACGAGCTTTTGTTTGCGAGTTGATGAACGGCGGTGACAGTGTCACGCCTGATGACGCCCTCAATGCTGTATTCCGTATATGTATAGCTGCCGTCCACGTTCTTGCGCTTATATGTCGCGCCTGTGATTCCTCGTCGTGCCATTCTCTGCAAGCCTTTTTTAAGGCTTTCTTGCAAGCTATAATTGCCGCTTGCGACCTCGACATAAGCCGTGTTAAGAGTGTTAATATATGCCTGTTTGGCGCTTTCGACCGCCTTTGTCTGAATAAGGCTAAAAGTCTTTGTTAAATCCTTATAGCTCAATTCGGCAATTTCACGCAATATAGGGCTTTGCATTGCAACAACAGGGTCAACAGCTATAATATCGCGGTCATACGCCCTTGTGAGCGGCTCAAGGTCAATATTAAGCCCCTGTGCCTCTGTGATAAGTTTCTTAATTTCTGCCTCGCTTTTGCCGCTGTATTTTGCGAATATTTTTAGCAATTCGGGGGTGATTTTTTGAAATTCCTGTAATTTTTTGAGCCGATATTCAAGCACACCGTCCGCCTTGTCATATGTCGCAAGGCGGTTTGCGATGTCAACAATCAAATCATATTCAATCTGCTGATATATCGTGCATATCGGGTCAATTAACTTGCTGACTTCGTTATCTGTAAGCATTTAATCACTCCTGCGGAGGCTCTTCCTCGATATTTCGCCAAGCAAGTTCCGCATTTCTCTCGTCTTGCATTTGTTTTGCGTATTGCGCCGCTTTCTTGTCGTCAAAGCCGTAAACGCGGCGATAATATTCCTGAGCGCTTATAAGCTCGGCGTTATAATCAGTCAATGCCATTTGCCGTTTTTCGGTTGTGTCCTCGATGATTGAATCGTCAAAATCGACCGTAATCGCTAAATCGTCGGGGACGGTGATGTCACCGATGAATTGCTCTTGCATTTCAAGCAATGCGCGTGACATTGTCACGATTGCAGCGTTCAAAAGAATTTCATGTTTACGCAAAGTTCTAAATTCCTTTGAATTTTCGCTTATAATCTGTGTAGCGGTTGTGACATTTCCCTGATTCCACTTGTAATGATTTTCGCTTTCAATTTGTCTTTGTTAATCAATTAATCACCTCCGTGAATTTCATTCAACAATGCTATTGTAGCATATCACTCAACAATTGTCAACACTTTTGTTGACTTTTTTTCAACTATTGACGAACACAAATTTATGTGCTATATTAATAATCGTGAGGGAGTGATGTTATGACAGATAGAAAAAACACGCTATACGAGCGTGTTAAAGAATTGAGAAAAAATAAACGAATGAGTCAGGACGACCTCGCGAAGAAATGCGGCTATACAAGTCGCTCGTCAATTTCTAAATTGGAAAAAGGTGAATTTAATTTACCATCCGACAAAATAGTCTTGCTTGCAAATGCGCTTGATACAACGCCTGCTTATCTTATGGGTTGGGAAGACGACCCATCGCCGAAATCGACCGATGAGCAACTTCTCGAGCTTATAGATTTGCTTTCAGACGAGCAAAAAGCCTCATTGATTGAGTTTATAAAGCAAATCGCAAAAAAATAAGGAAGCCCCCTATTCCGGAACTTCCCTATCCTTAAGCATATCAATTATTTTTTCGAGCAATTCGATTTTTTGCTCCTCATTCAATTGAGTGATTAGTTGTTTTAATTCGTCCATTCTTTTTAACCCCCTTTATTTATATGTTAGAACGAATTTTTCTCAACTTCAAGTAAAAGAGTGGCATAGTCTTATTTTTTGTACTAAGTAAATTTTTTGTTTTTTTGATATGCATTAATCACGCTATATTATTGCAATATTCGCTTATGCGTTTATTAATGTTTCTAATTTAAAAAGGAGAATGCAAAAAATGAAAATGAAAAAGTTAATAACAGTATTGTGCGTTGTAGCAATCGCCGCGTCCTTTGCGGCTTGCTCAAACAACACAGCCGGCGGTAAAAAGGCTGAACAGTCGACCACCGTATCGACAACCGTTGCCAAAACGGAAAAGACAGCTGACGCGGTCGCAAAAGCGTTAAATTTCCATGATAAGCAAACAAAGTGGTTCGAGGCTATCAACGCATCAGACGGAGCCGGTTACACCACGCCGAAAGGCAATCACGCCGAAATTTATATTTTTACCGATGAAAAGGCAGAGGACCATACAAGCGGTTGGGGCGATGATGGATGCGTTACAATTAATAACAATGTACTGCTCTATCTTGAGGGCAAAGCCGACGCAGACGAAAATAAAGAAATCATTAAGGAATTTAAAAGCTTAAATTTCTAATATATTATATCGCGTTTCCTATTGACGCAAGGAGCTGTTGCCCCCTGCGTCTACGGGAACGGTGCCGCCTCAAAAAGATTTGGCACAAATATATAGTACATCATTAAATGTGTAAATATTGCACATCAACATTGAATAATAATACACAATTTGCATTATTATGTCTTTAAAAGATTGGGGGTGAATAAAAATGTTGTGTGATACGCTGAGGACGTTAAGGCGAAAGAAAGGGCTTGAACGTAAACAAATTGCGGCACAGCTCGGCGTTTCACTTACTGTTTATAGTAACTGGGAAACAGGTAGGTCGTTAATTCCTGCTGAATACATTCGACCTATCTGCAAGACGCTCAATGTGTCAGCAGATAGGTTTATTAATTATGAATATCAGAGCGACGAGGGCTATTTTCGCAATTTCAAAAGCGCGGAAGGGCTTATCAATTATGCCGAACGCGACGATAAGAACCGCCGCTTCGTGCTTTGGCTCGCGAATGACTTCGACGGCGATTTTGATGGGCTTGTCCTGATGAGCACGGCATACGCCTGCATGACTCCCAAAACGAGGACGCATATCTTGGCATTGATTTGGGACGCATTTGAGAACGAATATTCAAGAAAGAAAACTCAAATGCCGCAGATTGCCAAAAGTGTTTACAGCCTTGCGCCTGAATACGCACGCAAGTTAAGAGAATTGGACGAAAAGGGGCGATAATATGAAAAGATATAAGCACTCAATGCGGTTTAAAGTTGAAACCGAAAGCGGCACGATAAACAAGCGCGTTTACGGCGAAACGCTCAAAGAGTGCGAGCAAAAAAAAGCTGAGCTTCTACAAAAAATCGCCGCCGAAAAAGCTGAAAAATTGCAACCGGCATTTGCGTCGGTCGCAAAGGCTTGGAGAGCTGAATCAGAGAGTAGGCTCTCGCCTTACACATATTCGTGCTATAAGAAACCATACGACGACCTCGTTGAGCAATTCGGAAAAAAGAAATTAAAGGATGTAAAAACAAGTGAATTACAAAGCTTAATTAACGAAATGCACGAACAAGGCTTCGCACATCATACAATCGCAATGCGAAAAATAGCGGCGTCGCAAATTTTCATATATGCTATTCAAAGAGACCTCGTTGAATACAATCCGGCTACGGCTGTCCGTATTCCTCGCGGCGCGCCTAAAAAGCATTTTGAACTTCCTACACCGCAAGAAATCGAAAAAGTGAAAACATCGCTTGACGCTCCTCTTGGATTGTTTCATTTTTTCTTGCTCTATACAGGAATGCGGCGTGAGGAAGCGCTCGCAATAGATTGGATGGATATTGATTTCAACAGCAAATCAATCGTGATTAATAAGGCGTTACGATTCGTAAATGGTAAGGGTGTCATCACGAACATGACCAAAACAGACGATAGCACGCGTGTCATTCCGTTGTTAGAGCCGTTAGAGAACGCCCTGACGCCACACAGACAAGACAGCGGCTTGATTTTTGGCGCTGACGGCGAGCCGTTCACAATGTCGCGTTACAATTTTTTGTCGCGAAAATACAAAGAGGTGACGCAATCGAGCGTCACTCCTCACATGTTGCGCGTTGCTTACGCTACTATTCTATACGATGCGAACATGAGCGACAAGGACGCCAAAGAGCTAATGGGACACTCAAAAATCGAATTGACCAAAAATGTTTATATGCGGATTTCGCAAGCTCGGCAAAAGCAGAATTTTAAACAGTTAAACGATTTTGTAAAAAGCAATGTTTAATCCGCCATTTTCTCCTTATTGGTTGACCCTTGGTTGACCCTCTCCCGAAACCCTATTAAAAAGGCAATAGTTAAGCGATTGGAAATCGTGTAACGGGCTATAACCTGTTCGAGGGTTCGAATCCCTTGCTCTCCGCCAAAAATGAAAAAGCTGTACCGCAAGGTATGGCTTTTTCTTTTTTTATTTGCAAGGGATTCGAACAAGGAGGGAGCAAGGCTTTGCCTGCGGAAGAAAACAGTCCTGCGGACTGTTTTCGCCGACGCGGTCAAGGAGCATCGCGACGCGAAGGCATACGGCAGTATGCCGAAAAAATCCCTTGCTGAATTAACAATTGTCTTTTACAACACAAAAACGGGCAGACAATTCGGTTGTCTGCTCGTTTTGCTGTTTTTATCAAATATCGGCGGTGTTGAAAATCACCTTGGCTTTGAAAAGGTCGCCGTCGATTGAAATATCAAGTTTGCCGTTTTGCACTTTGCAAAGCTCTTTTGCAATTGAAAGGCCGAGACCGTTGCCATCTTGATTTCGCGATTTATCGCCGCGGACAAAACGCTCGGTCAGTTCCTCAGGCGTAATGTCAAGCGGCTTTGCTGAAATGTTTTTAATCTCAAACACGCCGTTTGCGCCCTCTTGATAAACGCTGACATAAACACGCGAACCTTTTGCACTGTATTTGCGTGCGTTTGAAAGCAGGTTTTCAATCACGCGGAATGTTTTTGCACCGTCTGCAATGACATTAACAGGCTTGTCGCCCTGCTTGACAACAAGTGAAAGATTTGCATTTTCAAAATCCTGCTGAACATCAACAGTTGATTGCAGGCAAAGCTCTGACAAATTCATCGGTGCAAGGTGAACGGTTACATTACCGCTTGTGACCTTTGACGCTTCAATCAAGTCATCAATCAAGCGTTTCAGCTTTGCGCCCTTTTCGTCGAGAACTGCGATATACTCCTTCGCCCTTTCGTCATTAATATCGCACTTTTGGAGGAGGTCAACATATGTAATGATTGAGGTGAGCGGAGTTTTTAAATCGTGCGAAACATTTGTGATAAGCTCCGCGCGCAGGCGCTCGTCCTTAACCGCCTTTGCAATAGCATTTTCAAGTTCGCTGTTGGTGTATTTCATGCTTTCCGCTAATATTGCGAGCGATTGCGGCAGGCTTTCAACCTCGAGGTCAATATCCTTATGCTGTGCGCTCAAATCAATGATTCTGTCGAGCGATTTGAAATATTTAACGGCATTTGCGGCAACGGCAACAATGAACGCAAAATTAATCACTGCATCAACTGCGGCAAGCAAAAGCGCAAACCGCGGCGAATCTGTGGCACTGCCAAGAATAATGATTGCAGCCGCAATAACAATATTAATCACCGTGTAAAGCGTAATCGCCAAAACTATATTTTTCTTAAACGCCTTCGGCTTGAAATCGAACAGCCTTGCCATTTTTTTGAAAAGCGCAAGAATCTGCTTTGCTGCAACATAAATTCCGTAGAAAATCCAAAAGGAAAGAAGATGCTTGTAGAATTTTTTGTTGCTGTGAACATAGCGTGCAAACGATGTTGTGAACAGGAAAAGCGCTATCCAAATTGCCAGACATGCCGCCATAAAGGCGAGTGCGATAAGAACAAATCCGTATTCAACAAGGAACATCAGATATATTGCGCCTGCGATTATTCCGCCGGTGAGAGCAATTTGAATTTCAAACGGAATCCAGTCAATAAACCAAAGTTTAACAGCGCCGTTTTCCCTTTTTCTGCCGGTGATTTGGTAGTAATAAAACGCTGCAGCTATCGACAAAACGACCATCAACACATCAATCAAACCGAGCAAATAAATATTGTCGTTTATTTCCTTTGCAAAATAATAAAAATCGCGATAGGTTGTGAGATAGTTTGCGCCGTCCTCATCAATTGAGGCGTAAAGAACATAGTTTTTGTTTTTGAAATAATCGGCTTGCATAATGTATTTTTTAGTTTCGTCCGACAAGCCTTTAACATTTGCAACGCCGTTTTTGATGATAATATACTTTTTGCTTGATTTGATTTTTTCAACTGTCGCATCGTCATATGTATCCGAAAATTTTGTTGACGGATTTGCGATTATATACACAATACCCTGTGCTTGTGCCAAACTTTGAGCGTTGGAACAGAGCGATTCTTCATAAAGACTCGTGTCCGAGTCAACATATTTATCATACGCGGCGGCAATTGAATCATACAATTTGTCTATATCGTCGCCTTGATTAAAATCGTAGGAAAAGCCGCTCGTTCCGGCACCTTGAACTGCGTATGTTACACCGGAGGTTGAAAACGAGGCGGCATCCTCCCCCGAAGAAACATAGTCACGGTATTGGCTCATAATTTCGTTGTAAACCGAATTGCAAGCGACAGTTTTTTGCGCAATAAGCTTGTTTTTATGCGAGTCGCTGTTGAAATTCACAGCGTTATACACAGCATTTTGCAAACCTGCGACGATATGCTCACGCGCGGTTTTTGTTTCGATATAATTATCGTAAACCGAAGTGTTTTTATTGTTATTCGCAACAGTCAGCGCAATCGAGCCTGACAAAAAGCATGCAATCAGCGCACTGACAACGCAAATCACAACGCAAACGGTTTTGTTGAAAAGTGAATATTTATATTTTTTCGCATTTGTATCCAAGGCCGTACACCACCTTTATATATTTTGGTTCTTTAGGGTTGATTTCAATTTTTTCTCTTATGTTTCTGATATGTACGGTTACTGTTTTTTCGCTTGTGAACGACGGCTCGTTCCACACCGCTTCGTAAATCTGCGACGAGGAGAGCACCCTGCCCATATTCTTCATAAGAAATTCCATTATCTTATATTCAATGGGTGTAACCTTGACAGGCTCGCCGTCAACAAACAGCGCTTTTGCGTCGGTGTCGAGCACAAGACCGCCGTTGACAAGCTGTGATTTTGTGATACTGAGGCTGCCGAAATTGACATAGCGCCTGATTTGGGATTTTACCCTTGCGACAAGCTCAAGCGGATTGAACGGCTTTGTAACATAATCATCCGCACCGAAGCCGAGGCCTGTTATCTTGTCAGTGTCTTCGCTCTTTGCAGAAAGCAAAATTATCGGAAAATTATGTTTTTCTCTGATTTTCAGAGTAGCCTTTAAGCCGTCAAGGCGCGGCATCATAATATCAAGCACAACGCAGTGAATATCGTTGCCTTCAATTTTTTCAAGCGCCTGGGCACCATCGCTCGCGGTGATAACATTGTATCCCTCGTTGTCGAGATATATTCTTATTGATTCAAGAATCGCCTTGTCATCGTCGCATACAAGAACATTATACATATCATTGCCTCCTTGACATTATTAAACCACAAACATTCAAAAAGAAAAGAAAGAAAAAGTAAAGAACCGGTAAAGACAGTTTCAAAATAAAGGAAAAAGCCCTCGATCAGTGATAATCCAAGGGCGTAAAATCCGATTATAAAATTGTTTCCATACCGTATTTTTGAACTTTGAGCCCGCATTTTTTATAGAATTTCTGCGCATTCTCATTGCACGCCCAAACATTAAGTGTAAGATTATAACAGCCCGACTTTTTAGCAAAATCGACAACATAGTTATATATCGCAGAGCCAATCTTTTTGCCTCTCGCGTTTTTGTCAACACACAAATCGTCGATATAAAGCGTGTCGAATGTCTGCATTGAGTTGCTCCCGTTATGTTGAAAAATACAAAACGCATAGCCTAAAACAACGCCGTTTTCATCGGCTACAAAAATCGGTCTTTTATCGTTCGGTATAATTTGAATCAATTCTTCGGCAGTGTATTTCTTTTTACCGGGAATAAACAAATCGGGTCGCTTGTCGGAATGGACTTTTTGCACTTGATAAAGCAATTTTACTATCTGCTCAATATCAGTGATTTGAGCGCGTCTGACATTCATAATGACATCTCCTTATTTTTCAAGCGACCTTAAAAGTGCTATTTCCTTTGCATAACCGTCAAGCTCGTTCGGCGTTTCAAGGAACATAGGCAGTTTTTTCAAAATCGGATGATTAACGATGTTTTCAAATGTTTTTGTGCCTATATATCCCTCGCCGATTTTTTCGTGTCTGTCCTTATGCGCACCAAGCGGATTTTTTGAATCATTGAGGTGGAGTGCCTTTAGCCTATCCAAACCAATTACACGGTCAAACTCGTCAAGTACGCCGTCAAGATTGGTTTCAATATCATATCCGCCGTCGCTGACATGGCATGTGTCAAGGCAAACGCCGAGCTTTTCGGGACAGTCAACACCGTCGATTATTGCACGCAATTCCTCAAAAGTTTTGCCCATCTCCGAGCCTTTGCCTGCCATGGTTTCAAGTAAAACGGTTGTAGTCATTTCGGGATAAAGGACTTGATTGAGCGTTTCGCATATAAGCTCAATTCCTTTTTCCTCTCCCTGACCGACATGCGAGCCGGGGTGGAAATTATAAAGCTGATGCGGAATATATTCCATACGCACAATATCATCCTTGAATGTATCAAGCGCAAACTGCCTAACCTCGGGCTTTGCGCTGCAACAATTGAGCGTGTACGGTGCGTGAGCAAGAATCGTGCCGAAATCTTTGTTTGCGTCACGCAGTGAAATGAATTTGTTTATATCGTTTTCATCAATCGGCTTTGCTTTGCCGCCGCGCGGATTGCGTGTAAAAAACTGAAATGTATTAGCGCCGATTGAAAGCGCAACATTATACATATCGCAAAAGCCCTTTGAAGCGGAAAGATGAGCACCTAATGTAAGCATTTATATAATCCCCTTTGCTATATCTTCATCGGCTCTGCCGCTCATTATATACTCGAGCAAATCTGCAACACAACCCTTATTGCAGTGGCAGGCCTCAAACTTACAAATTTTATGTATAGATGACGGCGCCTGACCTGCACAGGCAGGCAAACCGACTGTTTTAAGCATATCCCAATCGTTGTAATAGTCACCGATTGCGGCAACATGGCTTTTTTCAATACCGAGCATATCGGCAAGTTTCATAATACCGACACCCTTGTGAGTATCCTTTTGGAGCATTTCAAGTGTCAAAATTGATGACGACATAAAATTAGCGTCGGGATTTTCCATTTTTGAAATAGCGCTTCTCAATTTATCAATTGTAAAAGGATTAGACCAAAAAATGACTTTCATCCAGCCCTCCTGCGGCACATCGTCAATGGATTTGACATATTCGTGATTTGCCTTGTCAAAATACATTGTACCTTTTGAAAGCAAGCCGCTTTTCACAACATAAACATAATCGTCAAAATAAATGCCTATATCAACTCTTTTGAATATCTCGTCAAACTCCTCGGAAATCAGCTTTACAAACGCTCTGCCCTTTGGTCCTATTGTACTGCGCCAAAGCATCTCACGCTTGTTAAAATCATATATTCCCGCACCGTTTAAAACAATTGCCGGCTGATTCGGCGTTATTCTGTTGTAATTTCTCTCAAGGCTTGATTGAAGCCTGCCCGACGCAAGGGTGAAATTTCCGCCACGGTCGGTGAACTCTTTAATAGCGTTGTAATTTCTTTTTGGGAGCTTTCTTATTTTATTGTTAAGTGTTCCGTCGATGTCCGACACAACAAGCCAGTTTTCAAAAGTTTTTTCCATTGTTCTCCTCCAAAGGCAAAATTTGTAAACCGCAAAACTCGATTCGCCCTCATTTTTATCATTACAGAGTTTGTTTATTATTCAGTTTAGATAAAAATTTTGTAAAATATTCGGGCAAGTCTGCCTCAAATTCGAGCCACTCGCCGCTTCGCGGATGCACAAAGCCGATATGCTTTGCGTGCAAACACTGACCGTTAAGCTCGGTTATAACCTTTTTCGGTCCGTAAACCGAATCCCCCGCTATCGGATGACCGATGCTTGCCGTATGAACTCTGATTTGATGTGTGCGCCCTGTTTCAAGTTCACACCGAATGTGTGTAAAATCGCCGTAGCGGTGAATCACGCTTATGTGTGTTACCGCCGGCTTGGAATTTTTGTCTGTGACAGCCATTTTCTTTCTGTCTTTCGGGTTTCTGCCGATGGGCTTGTTAACGGTCAGGCTGTCTTCTTTAATATTGCCGTAGGCAACCGCCTCATATGCTCTTGAAAAGGAGTGTTCCTTAATCTGCTCGGCAAGTTTCAAATGCGAAAAGTCGTTTTTCGCAACTATCAAAAGTCCCGAGGTATCCTTGTCTATTCTGTGAACAATGCCCGGGCGAATCACTCCATTTATGCCGGAAAGGCTGTCGCGGCAGTGATACAAAAGCGCATTGACAAGTGTACCTTCCCAGTTTCCATTCGCAGGGTGAACAACCATTCCCTTCGGTTTGTTGACAACGAGCAAATCGTCATCCTCATACACAATGTCGAGCGGAATATTCTCTGCCTTTGCCTCAAGCGGCACGGCATCGGGTACGGTTACACCGATTTCGTCACCGAGCCTGCTTATATAATTTTTGTTTTTCGTTTCTCCGTTGACGGTAACATTGCCTCCGTCAATGAGTCTTTGAGCTGCGGAACGCGTAATGCCGTCTGCCAAATCGACTACTATTTTATCAAGGCGCTTTGCAGCATTACTTTCGTCAACAGTTAAATTATATGTTTCACTCATCGCCGTCACGCTTATCCTTTTTAAAGGCATCGATTAAGAGATAAACGACAAGCACAGCCGCGCCGCAAGTTACGGCACAATCGGCTATGTTAAACACGGCGAAATTGACAAATGTCGGCTCGATAAAATCGACAACATAGCCAAAGCGCGCTCTGTCGATAAGGTTGCCGACACCGCCTGCAAGCACAACGCCGAGGCTCCAATAAACCCAAAGGCTTTTTGCGCGGTTTGAGAAAAGAAACCACATCACGCCTCCGCAGACGATAATTGTTATAACAACAAAAATCCACCTTGCGCCACTGAGCATTGAAAACGCCATACCTGTGTTTTGAGCGTAGCGAAACTGAACAAAACCGGGTAAAAACGAAACGATTTTGCCGTCTGCCAAATTTTTTTCAGCAAAATATTTAGTTATTTGGTCAAATGCAACAATCAAAATAATCATTATGCCGCATGAAATATGTTTTTTTCTATGCATATTATACCCGATTTCAATTAAAGGGACAGCAACATTACTGTCCCTTTAAATTTTATATTATAAGTTATAATTCTAATTGAGCCATAACCTCTGCACATTCCTTGCAAAGAGTAGGATGAGCGGAATTTGTGCCGACTGTTGTTGAGAATTTCCAGCAACGCTCGCACTTTTCGCCGTCTGCCTTTGAAACGCTGATTGAAAGGCCTTGAACATCGCCCTTAACCTCGCCCTCGCCGCTTGCGATTTCAACAGCGGAGGTGATGAAGATTTCAGGAAGTTGAGCCTTTACGCTTTCAAGGAACGATGCAAGCTCGCCGTCCGCATGAAGTGTAACCTTTGCCTCAAGAGGCTTACCGATTACCTTTTGACCTCTTGCAAGCTCAAGCGCTTTTTGAACATCGGTTCTGATTTCGTGAATTCTGTCCCACTTTGCGATAAATTCCTCATCTGCTCCGATATAATCGGCGTTCGGAATATCATTGAAGAGCGGTGACTCTGTATTCTTTGACTTGTCGTGCTTCATTGTGTTCCAAATTTCATCGCATGTGAATGCAAGAATAGGAGTAAGCACGAGTGTGAGCGCGTCAAGCACCTTGTAAAGAACTGTTTGAGCGGCTCTTCTTGACTTTGAGTCGGGAGCGGTTGTATAAAGTCTGTTCTTCAATACATCAAAATAGAAGTTTGACATATCAACAACGCAGAAATTGTGAAGTGCATGAGCGGTTGTGTGATACTCATACTCGTCATACCCTGCACGCGCAGTCTTAATAACTTCGTCAAGTTTCATAAGAGCGTACTTATCAAGTTCCTCAAGTTCATCATTTGCAACCATATCCTTATCGGGGTCAAAATCATAAAGATTGCCGAGACAATATCTTGCGGTGTTTCTGATTTTTCTGTAGTTATCCGAAATTTGTTTAAGAATTTCAGGGCTGATACGAATATCTGCGTGATAATCTGCGCTTGCAACCCAAAGACGAAGAATGTCTGCGCCGTATTTATCAATAATCTCCTGCGGAGCGATACCGTTACCGAGAGATTTCGACATTTTTCTGCCCTCGCCGTCAACAGTCCAGCCGTGAGTGATAATCTGCTCATACGGTGCTCTGTTGCCTGCTGCAACCGAGGTAAGAAGTGATGATTGGAACCATCCTCTGTATTGATCTGCGCCCTCAAGATAAACATCTGCCGGCCACTTGAGATAATTTCTGTTTTTAAGAACAGCGGCATGTGATGAACCTGAGTCAAACCAAACATCCATAATATCGGTTTCTTTTTCAAATCCGTTTGCCTTGTGGCAGTGAGGACACTCGAATCCCTCCGGAAGGAAGTATTCGGCATCGTGTGCAAACCAAGCGTCTGAACCTTCCTCACCGAAAATATCGGATACTTTTTGCATTATGCCGTCATCAATGATTTCCTTGCCGCACTCCTTACAATATACAACAGGAATCGGAACGCCCCATTTTCTCTGACGGGAAATACACCAATCGGCACGCTCAACAACCATTGATTGAAGTCTGTCCTTGCCCCACTCGGGATACCATTTAACATCCTCTGCTGCTTTAACTGCCGCATCCTTGAAATCGTCAACAGAGCAGAACCACTGGCTTGTTGCTCTGAAGATAATCGGCTTGTGGCATCTCCAACAGTGCGGATATTGGTGCTTAATCTTTTTGAGTGCGAAAAGTGCGCCGAGCTTTTCAAGATGCTCTGCAATCGGCTTGTTTGCCTCATCGGTTGTAAGACCTGCGAACTGACCTGCCTCCTCGGTGAGAACGCCGTTTTCGTCAACAGGCACAACAATCGGAATTTCGGGGTATTTTCTGCAAACAACAAAGTCGTCAACACCGTGACCGGGAGCAGTATGAACACAACCGGTACCGCTTTCAAGAGTAACATGGTCGCCGACAATAACAAGCGATGTTCTGTCGATAAACGGATGAGCGGTCTTCATATATTCAAGCTCACTGCCCTTGATGATGCCAACAGTTTCGTAATCGGTAATGCCTGCGTCTGCCATTGCCTCGGGAGCAAGGTCGGTAGCCATTACATAATACTCGCCGTTTGCCTTTAATACAGAATATTCATAGTTAGGACCTACGCAAATTGCGACATTTGCGGGGAGAGTCCAAGTTGTTGTTGTCCAAATTACAAAATATGTTTTGTCAAGTTCTGCACCGAGTGCCGTAAGTTTACCCATATCATCGGTAACCTTGAATTTAACATAAATTGAATGGCAAGGGTCCTCGGCATACTCGATTTCTGCCTCTGCGAGAGCTGTTTTACAATCGGGACACCAATATACAGGCTTTAATCCTTTATAGATATAACCCTTTGAAGCCATTTGTGCAAAAACTTTGATTTGCTCCTGCTCAAATTCCTTTTGGAGTGTGATATAAGGATGATCCCACTCTGCCATAACGCCGAGCCTTTTAAAGCCCTCTCTTTGGATATCAACAAAACCGAGTGCTGTGTCGCGGCAGATTTTGCGAAGCTCCAAATCTGAGATATTTGACTCTGCTGTGATGCCTGCTTTTTTTCTTGCGGCAAGCTCTGTCGGCAAGCCGTGAGTATCCCAACCGGGAACATAAGGCGACTTGAATCCTGTCATGTTCTTATAACGAACGATAAAATCCTTTAATGTTTTATTGAGTGCATGGCCGATATGAATTGAGCCGTTTGCATACGGAGGTCCATCATGCAATACGAAAAGCGGCTTGCCCTCGTTATGCTCCATAAGCTGATTATAAAGCTTGCGTTTTTCCCATCCTTTGAGAAACTCCGGCTCTCTTTGAGGGAGCGATGCTCTCATAGGAAATTCTGTTTTCGGTAAATTTAATGTTTTATTATAATCCATTAATCTGTTCTCCTTAGATTATTGTTTTATGTATTATTTCTTCTTTTTGAAAAAGCCTTTGAATTTAGGCGCATCGTCATCGTCCTCATCTTCATCGGGAGCGGTGAGTGAAATGGTTTGCGTTCTGTCTCCGTGAACATCCTCACGATTTACATTGAAATAGTTTTCAAACGGGAGCTGTGTCTCATCATCAAAAAGCGATTTTTCATCCTCATCGTCATCTGTGATTTCGGGAATTGTCGGTGCGTCGCTGTCATCAATCGGTGTAACAGTATCGCTGTTGAACGCCTCGACAGCCGCCATCGGATCGGGCATATCCTCGCTTTCGTCAACAAGCGAAAAATCGACATCGTCATTTTCTTTTGCATTCTTCTCGGCGTTAATGTCCGAAATAATATCGTCGATTACTGCATCGTCCTCATCCTCGTCACTTTCGGATGAAATTTCGTTTTCTTCATCGTCGGTTTCGTTTTGAGGCTCATCGCTCGGTTCGTCCTCTTGTTGAGATTCGTCGATTTGCTCGTTCTCGTCATCATCTGTCGTAATCACAACATTTTCGTGTGATACGGGCGGTTCTTCCTCTTTTTCAATATGAATTTTTTCGGGAATCGCGCTTTCCATCTCTCCGATTTCGGAAACAAGATTTTTTACCTCGTCGTGAATATCGTTTATATCATCGACTTTTTTTTCAATATCATCATCGGAAGTTTCGAGATTTGCGGCATTGAGCACCTCGAGTTGTTCGCTGTAAAGAGACTTAATACTGCCGATGAATTTTTCCGCATCGCTCTTAAGTGACTGAACAAGAAGGTCGTAAGCCTCCTTCTCCTCCTTTGATTTTTGAACAAGGTCGTTTGAAATCTCTCTTGATTGGTCAAGAATGTTTTGAGCGACTATTTTTGCGGAGTTAATCGCATCATTTGCCTTTTTTTCGGCATTCTCTATAATGTCATTGCCCTGTGCCGTTTTCTCTGCAATAATACTTTGAGCCTTTTCATTTGCTTGTTTAAGAATTCTTTGGGCCTCTGATTTTGCGGAGTCGAGAGCTTTTTTTGCACGGTCCATTGTGTTTTCAGCGCGCTTGTTAGCATCGTCAATCGTTTCTCTCGCTTTTTCGTCAACCGCTTTTTTCTTATCCTCTGCGGCTTGAGCCGATTCTTTTTTAATTTGGTCTGCCATTTTCTGAGCTGTGATTAGAGCTGATTTGATAGAGTCCTCTTCAGCACGGTATTCCTCAATTTTGTTGGCAAGAACTTCAAGTTTGTGATAAAGTTCCTTGTTTTCGGCAACATAACCGTCAACAGTGTCGGCAGCCTCGTCAAGGAGAATGTTTACTTCCTCCTTATCGTATCCGACCTGTGAAACCTTAATCTGTCTGTTTCTTATTTCGTTTGCACTTATCATATTTTATTCTCCTCAGTAAAAAGTTACATAAACATTCCGTTATTTTCAAGCTCATCAATCAAATCGCCCATAACATCTACATTATAAGGTGTGATGATATATGTTGAATTTGCAACTCTTTTTATTTGACCGTTGTTTGCATATGCAACACCCGAAAGGAAGTCGAGCAAACGCCTTGCAATATCTCTGTTTGTGCTTTCAAGATTGAGAACAACGGTTCTCTTTTCATTAAGGTTGTCGGCGATTGCGGCAGCCTCCTCATATCTTTCAGGCTTAACGAGAACAACCTGAAGCTGTGCCGTTGTGTGAATGTTTACAACCTTGTCGCTCTTTTGTCTGCGCGACGGCTTTTCAACCCTCTCCTCTCTGTCAAAAGAGGATGTCAACGAATGCTCGCGCCTCGGTGTCGGCTTTTCAAATGCCTCGCCGTCATCATAGTAATCGTCGAAATCGTCCTCGTCATTATCACTGATAATTTCCTTAACCTTGTCCAAAAAGCTCATATTCGTCCTCCGAAATTAAAAATATTTTCTTGCTCCGAAAATTGCGGAGCCTACTCTTACTATATTAGATCCCTCGAGCACGGCAGCTTCATAATCGCCGCTCATGCCCATTGAAAGAATTTCCATATCTATATTATCAAGTTTTTTATCTCTGATGTCAACAAAGGATTTGTGCATTTCGTAAAAATATTTTCTTACCTCGTTTTCATCGCAAATGGGCGGAATGGTCATCAAGCCCTTAATCTTGATATTCGGCATCTGTGCGATTTCACACAAAAGGTCATTAAGTCCCTCAATATAAATGCCGCTCTTTGACTCCTCCTTGCCGACATTGACCTCAACCAAAACATTGGTTGTAACGCCGATTTTTGCCGACTGCTTGCTGATTTCCTTTGCAAGGTGAACGGAGTCAACCGATTCTATCATATCAACCTGACCGACGATTTGCTTGACCTTGTTTGTCTGAAGGTGACCGATAAGATGCTTTTCAACGCCGTCAAGATGAAGATTGTCCCTTTTTGAAAGGTATTCCTGAACTCTGTTTTCGCCGATAAGGTCTGCGCCCAAATCAAGAACGGGGTTTATGTATTCAGCCTCAACCGTTTTTGTAACGCACATAAGGCGAACATCGTTTTCACTTCTGCCGGCTTTAATCGCCGTTTCGGCAACATCGTTTTTTATTCGCTTATAATTATCAATTGTTTTTTTAACGCGTTCTTCATCAAGTATAAACCTTTCCATCCTCAAGATCCTTTCCTTGTGTAATTATTTTATCGTATATGCGAATGCCGTTTGACGCGCTTGCGTCATATGACAAAAGCACATAGTCATCGTTTGAATAAAGAATATCCGCCTGTCTGAACTTGACCTGGCTTGAAATCAAAACATAAACGCCCTTTTTGCCGTCTTTTATATGAAGTGCGGAGGACGGAGCCTTGATGCCCTCGTACGATTTAAACCTAATCTCGATATTTTCCGCTCTGAGCGCCGCGAGCTGTGCCGTCATTTCGTCACATTCAAGCACAACGGCAACCGTATCGTCGTTTGAATCCGTCGGATTGTTGTATTTAACGGTGACGGAAATTACCTCATCCTCGCTGTCCTTAAGAACAACATCGTATTTACTGCCTTCTTTAAGATTTTTTGCTTGGTCCTTAGGAACCGAAACTGCAAAATACCAATCGTACGCCGTAATAAGTTTGCCGAGATTGTCCGTTTGAATTTGCTCGGATTGAATTTTGTCAAGCGCGGAATTAATATCCTTTGTTGTGATTGTTTCTATTTTTGAATAATCAAAGACATTTTCGTAGCCATCTGTATAGCTTGAAAAAACGCCCGATTCCTTTGTTGTTATATAATTATTCGGAGCGGCACTGTATGAGTCGAGTTGATTGCGCAAACCGCCGACAATTGACGCAAGGTCAACCTTTTCGCCGATAATCATTTGACGGCGGAGCAGACAATCGTTGACTGCCGATGAGGTTTGCGAAATATCGGAAGTACTGCCCGAGTTTAACGCGCGGATATATTCGTCGACATCCAAATCTATTTCATCATTTATTGATTCAACACTTGACGCCTGACCGACCGTTTGCGACTCAAGATTTTCGTAATACTCAATCTGCGCTTTGAGCTTTGAATATTGCGAATATTTTGCGGCGTCATCGGCATTTGAAAAGCGCATCGCGACATTTCCGCCGACATTGATTTTGTCACCGTCAGCAAGACACGGAACGGTTACACCGACCTTGTCCTTTGACAAGGTGTGTTCCTGTCTTATAACAAGCGCCTTTGCGTCAACCGTTTCATAAACTGTTGTTAAAGCAGCGGTTTCGGTTTCAAGCTCAATATGAGTGACGGAATAGCATTTGTAAAAAACATATCCCAAAACAAGAATAATAACAAGAATAATCGCAATATTTTCTCTTTTTGCTTTAGTCATATCAAGCTAAACCTCCTTTGCCGTTTAGTTTATTTGTTCAAAAACTCTTTTGTGACGGCTGTTGCCGTTTTGATAAGCGCGTCGCCCGTCATTTCGTCGGCATAAAGCCAATTGATTTTATCGTTACGCCTAAACCATGTAAGCTGGCGCTTTGCATATCTGCGCGTTGCGCGCTTTATATTTTCGGTTGCATCATCAAGCGATATTTCGCCCGAAAGATAAGGCGAAAGTTCCTTGTGACCGATAGCCTGCTTTGCCGTTGTAGCGGTGAGCGAAAGCATTTTTTTCGCCTCGTCAACCAAACCGTTTTCAATCATAATGTCAACTCTGCGGTTAATTCTGTCATACAATGTCCGGCGGTTTTTATAACCAATCCCGATATAAAGTGCATCGTAGGGATTATCGGCAAGCCGCGAATTATCGTTTTGCTCGGTTTTTGTTGTGCCGCCGATTGCAAGTTCAAGCGCGCGAATAACACGCTTTCTGTTGTTCTTGTGAATATTTGCGGCAGCTGTCGGGTCCTCTTTTTCAAGCATCGCATAAAGCTCATCCGTGGATTTGCCGTTCAGCTCGGCACGCAAACTCTCGTCGGCGCTTATGTCGGCAAACTCGATGTTTTGCACAAGGCTGTCAACAAACAATCCCGTGCCGCCGACAATAATCGGAACTTTGCCGCGCGAGGCAATGTCTGTGATTTTTTCCTTTGCAAGTTTGACAAATTCGGCTACGGAAAAGCTATCGCCGCTGTCGAGAAATTCCAAAAGATAGTGTGGGACACCTTGCTTCTCGTCATTGGTTGCGGCGGCTGTGGCAATCGGCATATTCTTGTAAACCTGCATTGAATCGGCTGATATTATCTCACCGCCGACAGCCTTTGCAAGCTCAACGCCGAGCGCCGTTTTGCCCGATGCCGTTGCGCCGACAACGCAAATTATTTTTGTTTTTTTCATATATTACGCCCTGCCGAACTGTTTTTCAATATCGTATTTTGACATTTTAATCATAACCGGTCTGCCATGCGGACAATACCTGATATTCGGCATTGACAAAAGCTTTTTGACAAATAGCTCTCTTTCATACGGCGATGTGTAATCGCCTGCTTTAACTGCGGCACGGCACGATGTAGAATGAAAAATCCAATCCATCTGCTCGGGTGTTATATCCGTTTTGCCGTCAAGAAGCTTTGCGGCTGTTTCGCACACAAGGTCTTTAATATCCTCGCCGTCGAGAATTGACGGACACTCGCGCACAATAACCGAGCTGTTACCGAAATCCTCAATTTCAAAGCCGCATTTTTTGTATAAATCAAGATTTTCGCACACTGCGCCGTATTCATCCTTTGCAAGATTTACAACAACAGGCGAAATGAAAATTTGAGAATTGATAACCGTACCGCTTTTAAGTTTTTCGTAATTCATACGCTCATGAGCGGCGTGCTTGTCGATAAAATAAAGTGCGTTGTCAATTTCGACTATGATATATGTTTTAAACGCCTCGCCGACAACCTTAAAATCGGGAATTTCGAGTGCTGTCGGTGCGCTTTTCTCAGCAATGCTCTGCTCGTTCTCGCCGCTGACGGGTTGTGTATCTGCTTTATCGTCAGCCGAGCCGTTATCCTGCGGTGGATTTGTTTCGCCGCTTTGAACTGTCGGCAAGCTTGCGTTTTCCGCATTTTCAAAAGAAATACCGCCAAAGCTTCCGTGAAATTTGCCGCTGATTTTGCCGTCTGCCGCCTGCTGTGAAGGCGTTGGCTTATCGGTGCTTGTTATTTCGATTTTTGTTTCTATTTTATTATTTGAATGTTCAACCTCGGTATTGCCGCTGTCGAATTTAACATTTTCGTTGTATTTATTTGGCGTAGATGCGGCAACATTCCAAAACAAATTGGGATTTGATTGCTGTTTAAATGTCATTTGCTTTGGCTTGTCCTCTTCCTTCATAAAGAAGTCAAGCTTACCCGATGCCGTTGGCTGAGTCTGCCTTGAGGGCTTAAACTCGGCAACTTTCGGTGAGTCGCCTGCCTGTATTGCGGACTTTACTCCGTAATAAATTAATTCAAAAACAGGGCGTTCGTTTGCGAATCGCACCTCGATTTTTGCCGGGTGAACATTGACATCGACAAACGAGGTGTCGCACTCAATATTGAGGATACAGCCGGGAAATCTGCCGACCATAATTGAATTTTTATAAGCCTGCTCAAGCGCTGCCATAGCGGTTTTGCTTTTAACAAGGCGTGAGTTGATGAAAAAGTATTGCATCGCTCTGCTTTTTCTCGATGCGAACGGCTTTGTTACAAGGCCGGTCACACGCATATTGTTGACAGAATAATCAACCGGTATAAGCGCCGATGAAAAATCTCTGCCGAAAACGGAATATGCGGTACTTTTCAAATCGCCGTTACCCGAGGTGATAAGCACTTGCTTGCTGTCGCGGATAAAGCGAAACGAAATTTCGGGATGGCTGATTGCCATTGAATCGACTATCGCCGCAACCGCGTTGCCCTCGGTGACATCTTTTTTCAGGAACTTCATTCGTGCAGGAGTGTTGTAGAAAATATCGCGAACGACAATCGTTGTTCCATTTGGGCATCCTGCGTCCGAAAGGTCCTTTTCCTCGCCGCCGGCAATTTCGTACCGTGTGCCGTTCGGCTCGCCGTCGGCTCTTGTCAAAAGCTCAACCTTTGAAACGGCAGAAATTGATGCCATAGCCTCGCCGCGAAAGCCGAGCGTGCCGATTGCATTCAAATCTTCCTGCATTTTGATTTTGCTTGTCGCGTGGGAGATGAAAACTTTTTTCACCTGGTCTCTCGCAATGCCGCAGCCGTCATCCGTTATGCGAATGTATGTTGAACCGCCATGTTTGATTTCAACCGTGATGTGTGTTGCACCGGCGTCAACGGAGTTTTCAATCATTTCCTTAACGACTGAGGAGGGGCGTTCAACAACCTCGCCTGCCGCGATAAGCTGATATACTTCCTTTGGTAATATGTTAATTTCAGGCAAGGTCTACACCCTCTTTCTACGAAATTTCTTCTGCCTTTTTCTTTAAATCGTAAAGCGTTTGCATTGCCTCAATCGGGGTCAATGTGTTTATATCCACTGTTTTTATAAGTTCAATGATATCGTTTGTCGAATTTGTTTGGAAATTGTACTGAATATCGTTTTCGTCCTCTTCGACAACAGCATCGTCGGCTTTAAATTCAATTTCGATTTTATTTGATTCAAGCTCTTTCAAAATTACTTTTGCTCGCTTGATTACGCTGTTCGGAATACCTGCAAGTTTTGCAACCTCGATACCGAAGCTTTGGTCTGCGCCGCCGTGAACGATTCTGCGCAAAAATGTAATATCGTCGCCGCGCTTTTTAACAGCTATCGAGTAGTTGTTTACACCGTCGAGCACACCCTCCATTGCAGTCAGCTCGTGATAGTGTGTTGCAAAAAGAGTTTTTGCGCCGAGCGTCTTTTTCTTAACGACAAATTCGAGAACCGCACGCGCAATGCTCATGCCGTCAAAGGTCGATGTGCCTCTGCCTATTTCATCAAGAATGATAAGCGAATTTTCGGTGGCGTTTTTGAGGATTGTCGAAACCTCGTTCATCTCGACCATAAAGGTTGACTGACCCGTTGCAAGGTCATCCGATGCGCCGACTCTTGTGAAAATCGCATCGCAAACCGAAATTTCCGCGCTTTTAGCCGGAACAAACGAGCCGATTTGCGCAAGCAGTGTGATAAGCGCCGTTTGTCGCATGTATGTTGACTTACCTGCCATATTTGGACCGGTAATAATTGCGCACCTGTTTTTGTCCTTGTCAAGCAATGTGTCATTCGGAACAAATACGGCGTCATCAAGCAAAGTTTCGACAACCGGATGCCTGCCGTCCTTAATATCAATCACGCCGTCTGTTGTGATTTGCGGACAGCAATAATTGTTTTCAAACGCAACCTGAGCAAGTGACGCGAGGCTGTCGAGTGTTGCAAGTGCTTTTGCTGTGCGCTGAATACGCTCAACCTCGCCTGCGATTTGACTGCGCACCGCGGTGAACACGTCGTATTCGAGAGCGATAAGCCTGTCCTTCGCGCCGAGCATCTTGCCCTCAAGGTCCTTAAGTTCCTGTGTTATAAAGCGCTCGCAGTTTGTAAGTGTTTGTTTTCTGATATATTCCGGCGGTACCATATCCTTATAGGCGTTTGTAACCTCGATAAAGTAGCCGAAAACCTTGTTATATGAAACCCTTAATTTAGGAATTCCCGTTTTTTCTTTTTCTCTCGCCTCAATTTCGGCAAGGAGATTTGCGCCGCCCTGAACAATGTCTTTAAGTTCGTCAATCTCGGCGTTGTAGCCCGATTTAATGAGTCCACCCTCGCGAACGCTGAACGGCGGCTCGTCAACAATTGCGCTCTCGATAAGCGTTTTTACATCGTCGAGCAAATCAATGTTTTCATAAATAGATTTGAGCATTGCCGTCGACACTGTCGAAAGGCTGTTTTTTATGACCGGCAAAGCGCCGATTGTTGCCGACAGCGAACGAAGTTCCTTTGCGTTTGCGGTTGAATAAGCGATTCGGCTCATAAGTCGCTCCATATCGTTTATTCCCGAAAGTGCGCCGCGTATTTCGTCGCGGAGCATTGTGCTGTCGAAAAGCTCGCCTACCGCATTTTGCCTTTTTGTGATTTTTGAAACATTTATAAGCGGTCTTTCAAGCCATGAACGGAGCATACGCTTGCCCGGTGCCGTCTTCGTTTTGTCGATAACCCAAAGGAGCGAATGTTTTTTGTCACCCGTCATCATCGAGCGTGTAAGTTCAAGATTTCGCCTTGCGCTGACATCAAGCGCCATAAAATCCGAGCCGTCATAATATTCAATCTCGCTCGGTGCCTCAATATCATCTCGCTTTTGGGTTTCGCGAAGATAGTCGATAACCGCACCGAGTGCGCAAACAGCTGCTTTGCTGTGTCCCAAATTAAGCGACGATATTTCGTCCCTTTTCATCGTTTCGAGAATAAGGTTTGTTGCGTAATCAAAATCGAATTTTGAATCGTCAACTTTTTCAAACGAAACCGAAAATCTGTTATCTGCAAATTTTTCGACCTTATCAAGTCCGGATGCGGCGGAGTTTGTGATAATTTCTTTTGGCGAATATGTAGAAAGCTGGTTGATTATTTTTTCCTGCTCATCCTCTCTGCCGACAACAGTGATATGAAACTCACCCGTCGAAACATCGGCAAAGCAAATACCCGTTTCGTTTGCACCCTTGCAGATTGAGCAAAGATAGTTGTTTGTGCCGTCCTCAAGAATATTGCTTTCGATAACGGTGCCAGGTGTGATAACTCTTATAACATCTCTTTTAACTATGCCCTTAGCTGCCGCAGGGTCCTCCATTTGCTCGCAGATTGCAACCTTGTAGCCTCGCGACACAAGTTTTGCAATATAGCTGTCTGCGCTGTGAAACGGAACGCCGCACATAGGTGCTCTCTCCTCCTGACCGCAATCTCTGCCGGTCAACACGAGGTCAAGTTCCTTTGAGGCAACCTTTGCATCGTCAAAAAACATTTCATAAAAATCGCCGAGTCTGAAAAACAATATAACGCCCGGATATTCCTTTTTCACCTTAAAATACTGTTGCATCATAGGTGAAAGCTCGCCTTTTTTAGCCATATTCGCCCTCCTTTCAAATTAATGAGCCGTCGGCAGGCAACGCTGTTATTGCCTGCCGAAGATTTTTTAAAATCAGTGGCAACCGCCGCAAGTGCTGCAATCGTGTGTGCAGTTTGCATCTGCCGGCGGAACTTGGCATGTTTCGGGATCCTGACCGTCGAAGAACAAGCCGATCATCTGGCTGATATATTGAGCCATTTGCTCCATCTCGGCAGCGGCAAGAGAATAATTTTTCATATTCTCGCCGTCCATAACGGTGTTGTAAAGGTCCTGATATTTATTTTGAATCTCTTTGATTTTATCTTGAGAAGCCTCCTCGCCCTTTTCAGCCTCTTGCTGATATTGGAGTGAGAGGAGCTGCATTTCGTGCATCTGATTTTGAAGTGTTTCGTCAGCATCGTTAGCGGCAGCCGCTGCTTTAAGAGCTGCAAAGCGTTCATCTGCCTGAATCTCTTTTCCGAGTTCTCTGAGTGCGGTTTCTAATGACATACTGTTATTTCCTTTCTATCTCACCTTTCATAACATAGGTGAGCGGCTCTGTAACTTTAATGTTTTGGAAGGTGCCGATGAGCCTTTCGCCGCCTTCAAATTCTATAATCAAATTGCCGTCTGTCCTTGCGGCAAGATAATTATCGCCTGTTTTGCCCTTGCCGAAAACAAAGCACTTAAAGGTTTTGCCCTTGTGCAACGCCATTTGTTCGGCAGAAATTTGCTCCTGCACGGCGAGAAGTTCCCTAAGCCATTTTGACTTTTCGTCATAGCTTACCGGGTCGTCCATCTTTGCGGCAGGTGTTCCCACTCTCGGTGAGTAAATAAATGTGAATAAGCTTGTAGCTTTGATTTCCTTAACAAGTGAAACAGTGTCTGAAAACTCCTCGTATGTTTCGCCGGGAAAACCGACAATAATGTCGCTTGTTATCGAAAGCTCATCACCCATAAGCTGTTTCGCGTAGTTAATAAGCTCGAGATATTTTTCTCTCGTATATCCGCGGTTCATCGCCCTGAGCACTCTGTTGTTGCCGCTTTGAAACGGAAGATGTAAATGCGTTGCGACCTTGTCGCACTCCGCCATCGTTTCGATAAGTTCCTTGGTGCAGTCTTTCGGGTGGCTCGTCATAAAGCGAATTCTAAAGTCGCCGTCCAAATCATTCAGCATTCTAAGGAGTTGTGAGAATGTTACCTTTGGCTCAAGGTCTTTGCCGTATGAATTTACATTTTGACCGAGCAGTGTAATTTCCTTATAGCCCTCGTCAACAAGCTGTTTAAATTCTTTTATGACATCGGCCGCCTCTCTGCTTCGCTCTCTGCCGCGAACATAAGGTACAACACAGTACGAGCAAAAGTTGTTGCATCCGTACATAATCGGAATCCACGCCTTGCGGTCATTATCGCGTTTAACGGGAATACCTTCGGCAATTACGCCGTCAACATCCGGCAATTCGAAAACACGCTTACGCATTGTAAGTGCGTCATAAATAAGTTCCGGAACCTTGTAAACAACATGTGTACCGAAAACAAGATCGACAAACGGAAACGATTTTTTTATTTTCTCGGCAATGTGCTTTTGTTGCATCATACAACCGCAAAGCGCAATCACAACATCGGGATTTTCAAGCTTGTATTTTTTCAGCGCACCGACATTTCCGAAAACCCTGTCCTCCGCATGCTCCCTGACTGCACAGGTGTTGAAAATCACAAGTTTTGCCTGAGTTCTGTCCTCGGTAAAGCCGTATCCCATCTCCTCAAGCATGCCCTTGATATGCTCGCTGTCGGCAACATTTTGCTGACAGCCGTATGTTACGACACAGGCAAGCGGCTTGTCCTGATTTTTATATCTCTTTTCAAGCAATGACGAAACCTTTTGGCAATATTTTTTTTGCTTTTCAAGCTCCTCACTGCCGATTTTTTTAATGTTAACTGCCATTTAATAACCTCCGGCGAAAATTATTGCCGAAAGTAACCGAATGTCGCAATAATTCACACTGAAATATTATAACAAAATATACTTCTTTATTCAATATATAAAATATTAAATATTATAATTATTTGAGTATATTTTTATATATATTGACAACACAAAGATTGATTTTTTATATTTTAAGTGCTATTATTAAGCAGGTGTGAATAATTCGGGCAAAAATTCCGAATTTTCCCCTATTCACAACAATAACAAGGAATGATTTGATGCTCAAAAAAAGAGGTGCCGGGGTTCTTCTTCACATTTCGTCAATGCCGTCGCAATACGGTGTCGGCGTTTTTGACGAAAACGCAAGGCACTTTGTTGACAAAATAGCCGATATGGGCTTTACATATTGGCAGGTGTTGCCGTTCAACCCGACCGATAACGCAAATTCGCCGTACTGCTCACCGTCGGCATTTGCAGGCAATTTTCTTTTCATCAACCCCGAGGGATTGAGAGATATGGGGCTTGTCGGCGATGACGATGTGCGCGAAAATATTTATGACGGCACGCCGTACACGGCGGATTATGAATTTGCCGCAGAAAAAAGGCTCAAACTTTTGAAAAAGGCTTTTATGAATATCGGCGACGATATTGCAAAAGAAATAAAAGCGTTTGAAATCGAAAACGAATGGCTTACCGACTATTCCGTTTTTATGACTGTAAAGGAGCTTGAAAACGGCAAGCCGTGGTGGGAATGGAGCGACAAACACGCTCACTATTTTGAATGTGTAAAGGATATTTATTCATACGAGGAGAAAGCCGCTTTCTGGAAGTTTGTGCAATTTGTTTTTTATAAGCAATGGAACGAATTGAAGGCATATGCAAACAAAAAAGGCATTGCGATTATAGGCGATATGCCGATTTATGTTGCGATGGACAGCGTTGATGTTTGGTCAAATCTCCCGATGTTTTTAATCGACGAAAAAACACTCAAAGTTGAAAAAGTTGCGGGTGTTCCGCCCGATTATTTCAGTGCCGACGGCCAGCTTTGGGGCAACCCGATATACGATTGGGCGGCTATGAAAAAGGACGGTTATTCCTGGTGGATTTCAAGGCTTTCGCACGCGCTGAAAACATATGACACCGTAAGAATTGACCATTTCAGAGCGTTTGCATCGTATTGGGAAATTCCCGCAGACAGCAAAACCGCAAAGGTCGGCAAATGGGTTGACGGTCCTAAAATGGATTTGTTCAACAAAATTTTTGACACACTCGGCAGTAACGCTCCGATTATCGCAGAGGACCTCGGCGTTTTCGGCGACGATGTTGTCAAGTTGCTTGAAGACACAAAATTCCCCGGAATGAAGGTAATCCAATTCGGATTTGACCCGAATTCCGACAGTTCGCATTTGCCGCATAACGCTGCACCAAACTCGATAAATTATGTCGGCACACATGACAATAATACGATTTTGGGATGGCTTTGGGAGGCTGACGAGTCGGAACGCGCATTTGCGCTTGATTATTGCCATTTCAAAGGCGACAATTGGGGCGAGGGCGGATACTGTTCGGCATCGTGCCGCAGTATAATCGAGGCGGTATGGCAAAGTGCGTCAAATATAGCAATCATCGCACTTCAGGATATGTGCGGATTCGGCTCCGACGCGAGAATGAACATTCCCGGAGTGCCGGAAAAGAATTGGCGATTCAGAACAACGAGGGACACAATCGACAGCATCGACAGCGAATATTTCAAAAAAATAAACGCCCTTTACAGACGAATGTATCCCGTATTTGACAAATAAAACAGTAAAACAGCAAAGCAACAAAACGGCAGTGAAGCAATCAAACTTCACTGCCGTTTTTATATTTGCGTTTATTTTTATATTTGCGTTTATCAGTAATTTATGTAGCAAAGATTGAGCGATTTCGGCTCAACCTTGAAATAAAGTTCATTGTAGTCAAAGTTTTCACCGTCGCAATTGCCCGGGAGAGGCAAACCGTTTTCCATCCAAATTTTGCCCGATTTTATGTAGCCTGTATGATAAATCTCGCCGCAGGTTTGTTCGCTTGCTGTACCGTTTGAATATTTCGGTATAAGCGGAAGAGCACGCGGAAGCGACAAACCGTCAACAAGCACAAAATTAAGCAATCCGTCATCAAGGACAGAATTCGGCGCAGGGCAAAATCCGCCGCCGTAATAACTTGCGTTGCATATTGCGAAAAGCACATAATCCTTGTCTTTTTCGGTCATTCTGTACTCCTCGCCGGTATCCTTGTTGACACAGGTTATATCAAAGCTGATATTGTAATGAAGCGGTTGTAAAAGCACCGGAACGACGGCGATATCGTATGCCTTGTGACCCAAAAACGGAATCCGTCCGGCAATTTTTCTGCCGATGGTTTCAACCTTTGTGTCAAGACCGAAAGACATAACATTTATGCATTTTTCGCCGTTGTAATCAATCAAATCAATAGGCTTGACATCGTATCTCGGCTTGCCGTTATAAAATCCGAAAGCCTTGATAACATTTTCAACATTAATTTTTTTTGTGCCGTAGATTTTTTTTGCAAAATCGTTGCCGGTTCCGAGCGGAATAATCATCATCGGCGATTGCTTGCCTGCAAGACCGTTTGCAATTTCGTGAACGGTGCCGTCACCGCCGCAGGAAACTATTACACAATTTTTGCCGTATTTTTCGGCATAACGGCTTGCAATATATTTTGCGTCACCCGGTCCGTGCGTTTCTTCAATAATCATCTCGTCATCAACCTGACGAAATGCGGATTTTATTCTCGAAAAAATTCTTCTTTGATTGTCATTTCCCGCCATGGGATTAACTACAAAAACATATTTCATTGATAATTTTCCTCAATTTTAATTAAGCAAAAAAGCCAAAATTCACCCTTTAACGCCTATTCACCAAATCAAATAACCTTTGCTCCGCCAAAAGGTCTGATAACAAGAACATGGCAACTTCCATCGCCGAAAATACTTTCTGTCTCTTTCTTATAAGTATCAAGCAACTCGTTTGGAACAAACGCCTGAATTGTGCCTGCAAATCCGCCGCCGTGAACTCTCCAAGCACCCTTACCGCTCAATATTTCCTCACTCACGGCAAGCGCAAGAGAAAGCTTTTGTTCGGTTGGATTTTTCGGAGTATATACATTTTGATTAAGCATAAATGATGAGCGTCCGGAGTCGATAATAACTCGCTTAAAGCCCTCAAAATCGTTGCTTTCAAGGCATTCAACAGCCTTTTCGACACGCTTATTTTCGTTATAGAAATGGATTGCTCTCAAAATCGCTCTATCATTTACCTTTCCGACAATTTGCGGCAAAGCGGCAAAGAAATCATCATATTCGATTTCGCGCAAAACAGACTTGCCCATCGCCTTTGCAACAGACTCCATTTCCTCTCTGACAGCGGCATAATCATCCGTCAAATCAGAGTGATTTCCGCCGGTGTCAAGTATGCAAAGCGAATGTCCGGATTTTGAAAAATCAAAATCGACTTTTTTGATAATCGGCTGTGATGTCGATTTAAAATCAATTGTAACAAACGAGCCGACAGACGAAGCCATTTGGTCAAGAAGTCCGCACGGCTTGCCAAAAAATACATTTTCGCTGTATTGTGCAACCTTGGCAATATCAACCGGGTTGATTTTTCCGTCATTATAAAGATACGACAAAACAGTGCCCAAAAGCACCTCGAATGCCGCTGATGAGGACAATCCCGAGCCGCCCATAACATCAGAGGTGGTATATGCGTCAAATCCCTTAACTTCAAAGCCGAGGTCTTTGATTCCTGCCGCAACGCCCTGAACAAGCGTTGTTGATGAGCCGAAATTCTTTTCGTTCGGTGTCAAATCGTTTAAATCAACAACATTCATTCTGTGCCCCTTTGATTTTACACGAATGATATTGTCGTCATTTTTGCTTACAACAGCGATTGCGTCAAGATTGATTGACGCCGCCAAAACTTTGCCGTTGTTATGGTCGGTATGATTACCGCAAACCTCCGTTCTTCCCGGTGCGGACATAATCGAAACCTCTCTGTCAAAGCCGAAAAGCTCGCCGAACGAGTTGAGTGCCTCAACATAACGCGGCTTTTGAAGGTCAACCGCACCGTCGGTCAGATAAACAGCCTTTAGATTGCTGTCATAAGCGCCATTTTGCATTGCACTTATTAATTCTTTAACATTCATAAATTACTCTCCTAAAGTACAATTTTATATTTTTCCTTTTCGCTGAAAATCAGCAGTGTTTTATTCATTTGATTTGATTTGATGCCATAAAAAACATTAAAGCACAGGCTTGTGATGCCCACAAATCCTACCAAAATCATAACCATAATTATAAATCGCGGCGAAAACGGGTTTTTGATTTCCGCACCGATTCTTGTGTAAATATAAAGTCTCGGAAAAAAGCCGAGCAGGCTCAAAAGGCAATAATACACAAAGTCATACCTAAGCGAGCCGTAGTATTTTGAAACCATGCCGAGCGGAACAATCGGAACAAGGCGTGAAAGCGGCAAAACATAAGGATTTCCGTTGCCTTTAAACTGAATCCAATCGCGTATAAAGCGCATTTGCTTAATGTTTAAAATCATGCCTGCCCAGCCGCCGCCTATCCACATTCCCTCAAAATATTTGACGCAGAAAAAGAACATAATTCCGGCAATATTTATCAGCAAAGCCTCTCTTATCGGAAATACCATACCCGATATAACGCAAAGAAAGCTCAACGGAATCGGGAGCTGGCATTTTGCGATATACAACGCGGCAATGCAAACAAGAATTTCCCTTTCCGTGTCGAGGTTTGCAACGGCCTTATCAATCCTTTCAAGCATTGAAACAATCGCGTCAAACCTTGTTTCAAGCTTTGTGTGATTAATAAGCATTATTCCGAGCAAAACAAGCAAAACAAGCGTTACAAGCACAATTATGCTCGAAATCAGGTTTGTTTGATATCGTTTTGTTTTTTTCATATGCTAAAACACTCCGTAAGGTGTTACTCCTCTATCTCCTTATAGTTACCGAGAAATGTAAATTCCGGCAGTTCGTCATAAAGGGCACAAAGCAAATCAAGCGTAGCCTCATCCTTAACCGAGCCAAGCACATCGGCATAAAAATTGTAGTCAAACTTGCCGTTTGCAACGGGGCGCGATTCAAGTTTGGTGAGGTTTAAGCCTGTCATTGAAAATCTGCCGAGCACACGGTAAAGCGAGCCTGTTTTGTGCGGAGCAGAAAAAATAAGCGAAATTTTGTCGGCGTCTTTGCCGATAAAAAGTTCCTTTGAAATTACTATGAATCTTGTAGAGTTGTTAGAAATGTTTTGAATATTCTTTTTAAGAATTTTGAGTCCGTATTTTTTTGCCGCGTCCTCACTGCATATAACGGCAATATTGTTTTTGTCGCTTGACGCAACAAATTTTGCCGCCGCGGCAGTATTAGTAAAGTTTATTCCCGTGAAATCGAAATTTTTGAGGAATATGTTGCACTGACTGAGAGCCTGGGGATGCGAATAAACATCATCAATCTCCTCATAAGCCGTACTTTCCTTTGCGGCAAGGCAGTGACAAACTTTCAAATCATACGCTCCCACAACATAAAAACGATATTTCATTATAAGGTCATATGATTCGTGCACCGAGCCTGCCGTTGAATTTTCAACGGGAATAACGCCGAATTTTGCCTTGTTTTGATTAACAGCTTCAAAAACATCCTCAAATTGCTTGTAAAAATGAATCGGTGAGTCATCGAAAAGTGCTCTTGCCGCTTTTCCGCTGTACGCGCCGTCAACACCCTGACACGCTATCGGCTCGCCGTGGGCAAGCAATCCCTCGTTTTTGATTGCGCCCATAACGGAATCACGCAGTTGCTGACCTCCGCCGATAATCTTGTGCTGGAGTGCTCTCGAGGCATCCATAATAGCCGAAAACACGGTTTTAATCGTTTCTCCCTTATCGCCGCATTTTGCACCGACATCGTTTAAAATCTGCTGTTCGCGCTCCTCGTTGAGAACCGGGATTCCCCTTGCGACCTTATACTCGGCAACTTTTTTTGAGCATTCCATTCTGTCAAGCAAAAGCGGAATAAGCTTTTCGTCTATATCGTCAATTTCTTTTCTTATTTCTAAAAGATCCATTAAAAAGTTTTTCCTCTATATCATCAAATCTAAAAGCCCCAAAGCGACAGCCGCCTCAATAACCGGCACTGCACGCGGAACTATGCAAGGGTCGTGTCTGCCCTTGATAACGAGCGTTTCGTTTGTCATTGTTTGGAGATTAACGCTCCTTTGCTCCTGCGAAATTGAAGGAGTCGGCTTGATTACCGCGGAAACTATAATCGGAGCCGAAGTCGTCATTCCGCCGAGAACACCGCCGTTATTGTTAGAAAGAAGGGCAACCCTGCCGTCCTTAATCTCGTATCCGTCATTAACACTTGACGCATTTTTGTCGGCAAAGCCGAATCCCAAGCCGAACTCAACGCCCTTAACTGCAGGAACACCGAAAAGTATCGACGCAAGTTTGCTTTCAACGGTGTCAAACATATTACCGCCGACGCCGACAGGCAAGCCGATTGCGGCACATTCAATAACACCGCCAACGCTGTCTTGACTCATTCTGAAACGCTCTATTTCATCGCGCATTTTCGGCTCGACATCGCCGTTGATAACCGAAAATGATTTTTTTGTAAGTTCGTCAAGCAAACTTTCGTCAACATCGTTATAATCGAATTTATCATCGAAAACAGAGCCGATTTGCCTTATATGAGCGCCAATTTTAACGCCCTTTTGCTCAAAAATTTGCTTTGCAACCGCACCTGCAAAAACTATCGGCGCAGTGAGCCTGCCGCTGAAATGGCCGCCGCCTCTGACATCGTTAAATCCGTTGTATTTAACATAAGCCGGATAGTCGCTGTGGCTCGGTCGCGGAACAGTCATCAAATTTGCATAGTCGCCGCTTTTCGTGTTTGTGTTCTGTATCACCATTGCAAGAGGTGCGCCGGTTGTGATGTCATTGAGTACACCCGACAAAATATGCGGAATATCCTTTTCAAGCCGAGGTGTTGCATATTTGTCCTTACCCGGGGCACGCCTTGACATATCGAGATAGATTTTATCCATGTCAAGCTTAACGCCTGCCGGCAAGCCGTCTATAACACAACCTATTGCCTCGCCGTGGCTCTCACCGAAAACAGACACCTTTATATTATCGCATATCACAGATGACATCCGCTTTTCCTCCTAAGGAATTATAATCAGTATAAAAATCGGGATAAGTTTTGTTTACGCTTTGCGCGTCGCTGATTTGCGTTTCGCCGTTTGCGCACAAGGCGGCAACGGAAAATGCCATCGCAATTCTGTGGTCATTATATCCGTCAAGCATTGCACCGTGCGGCTCGCCGCCGACGATAACCATACCGTCCTGCCTCTCACAAGCGTCAACGCCCATTTTTTTAAGGTTTGAAACAACGCTTGTTATTCTGTCTGACTCCTTGAGTCTGAGGCGCTCACCGCCGCAAATAACGGTTGTTCCCTTTGCATATGCAGCGGCAACGGCAATAGCCGGCACCGTGTCGGGAATATCGGTTACATCAACAGTAATACCGTTAAGGCTTGATTTTTTGCACCTTATCGTGTTCCCATCGGTTGTAATATCGGCACCGAAGCGCTTTAAAACATTTATTATTTCTTTATCGCCTTGAGTTGATGTCAAATCAAGCCCTTTCAGCGTAATATCGCCGCCGATTGCGCCTGCGACAAGAAAGAATGCCGCCTGCGACCAGTCGGATTCGACCGTATAATCTCTAACTGTGTATTTTTGTGAGCCTTTGACAAAATAGCCGTATTCCGTTTCTTCAACGGCAATTCCGTAATCGGACAAGATTTTGATTGTCATATCAACATACGGCTTTGACTCAAGCTTTGTCGTAATAACTATTTTACTGTCGCCGTCAAGTAGCGGCAACGCAAACAGCAAGCCGGTTATATACTGCGAGCTTATGTTGCCGGGTATCTCAAACACTCCGCTTGTGAGCTTTCCCTTGATTGAAAGCGGAATTTTGCCGTTTTCGCAAATACATTCTACGCTGTGCTCCGGAAGTAAACGCAAATATTCCGTAATCGGTCTTTCGGGCAACCTACCGGAGCCGACAAAGGTGCATTTTCTGCCGAGCGCCGCCGCAACGGGTATCATAAAACGAAGTGTGTTGCCCGACTCAATGCAATCTATCGTGTCGCTGCCTGAATTGAGCGCCGAAATAACCTGTTTCATCGCCCTCATATCGTTTGACGATGTAATGGGTCGCACACTGCCTGCGCCTGCCAAAAACGAGCAAATCATCGCCCTATGAGCGGCGGATTTAGACGGCGGAACTGTTATTTCACCGCTGAGTATTGAGTTTTTAAGCCTGACAATGCTCATAAATTTATTTTAAGCCGAAAAATTTCGGTATTTCCTCATACTTGATTTTTTTGTTGTAGCCGCATCCGATTTCCGAAATCAATGTGAAATTGATTGAATCGGATGTTCTTTTCTTATCGGCATTCATGGCAGAAATGATGCTTTCGAGTGAGTTTGTGTCTGCCGTTCTTAAATTGTATTTTTCAAGGAGCCTTGCAATTCGCTCGGAAGTGCCTTTTTCCAAAAGTCCCTGCTCCTCTTCGGCTTTTGTTATCAAAACCATGCCCATTCCGACAGCCTCGCCGTGCGAAACATCCTTAAAACCATGCAGTTTTTCGATTGCATGTCCGCCCGTATGGCCGAAATTGAGCTGTGCTCTTTCGCCGTGCTCCTTCTCATCATTTTCAACAACGCGCGCTTTCAATGCGTCACATTCGTAAATAATTTCGTCAATAACATCAACTGCATTGTTGTTTTCAATCTTCTCAAATAGCGATTTGCTTTTTATACAGCCCATCTTGATTGCCTCTGCCAAGCCGTCAGAAAAGAAATGCGGGCTGAGCGTGTCGAGAGTGTTTGGGTCAACCAAAACAAGTATCGGCTGATGAAATGCGCCGCACAAATTTTTGCCCTGCGGCAAATCTACGGCTGTTTTACCGCCGACCGATGAATCAACCTGTGCGAGCAGTGAAGTCGGTATTTGAACAAAATCAATGCCTCTCAAATAGATTGCGGCGGCAAATCCTGCCATATCGCCTACAACACCGCCGCCGAGTGCAACGGCAATGTCACTGCGTGTAAACTCGTTTTCTGCCATAAATTCGACCATTTTGATTATTTCGGCAGGTTTTTTTGAGCTTTCACCGGCAGTGAAAATATATTCATAAACATCAAATCCGCTTGCTTTAAGCGAAACCTTAACGCTCTCACCGTAGAGAGAAAAAACATTTGTATCGCTGATAATGCAAACCTTTTTTGCTTTTGAAATTTTGCTGATATATTCGCCGCAATGGGCCGTAATTCCCTTTTCAATGAGAATATCATAGCCCTTGTCGACATTTACGGTAAGTTTTTTCATTATCCGATTTCTTCCTTAATCTTATTTGCCTTGTTCATCAGGACCTTAAGCTGCTCTGTGTCATCGTTAACAATGTTGTATTTGAATTTCATCAAATTTGAAACAAGGTCGTCAATTTCAGCCACAAGGGCTTTTTTGTTGTCGATAAACAAATCTGCCCACATGTCTGCATTAATTCGTGCAACGCGGCTCACATCACGGTATGAGCCTGCCGAATAGCCCGAATGCATAGGAGCAAGCGGTGAAAGCACATATGAGCATGCGAGGACGTGCGCAATCTGTGAAGTAAAAGCAATCATCTCGTCGTGATGCTCCGGAGTTGTGACAACCGTGCGTGCAAAGTGCATATCTTCTGCAAGGCCGAGTAGTGCGTCGACCTTGTTCTTAGGCGTATCCTCATACGGTGTGCAGATAAAGCTTGCGTTGTCAAACAAATTGTCAAGGCTGTTGTCATATCCGCCGACCTCACGGCCTGCCATCGGGTGTGCGCCGATATAGTAAAATTTGAAATTGTATTTTTCGTTATATTCCTTAACCGCGTTGCAGATTTTTGATTTAATGCCGCAAGAATCGGTTACGACGGAATCCTGCTTAAAACTGTCCCTGTGCTCCACGATAAAAGGAACAATCGCCTCGGGATAAAAATTGATGAATGTGATGTCGGCTTGTGAAATCAAATCGTCAATATCGCCGGTTTTATCAATCGCACCGTCGCGAAGTGCCTTTTCGGTAACTGATTTTGTTCTGTTCCAACCGAGAACGATGTGACTCGTGTTCTTTTTTATCTGCTTGGCAAGGCTTGCGCCGATTAAACCAAGGCCGCAAATTAAAATGTTCATTTTATATCTCTTTTCTGTGCGAATCTGTCAACTCGCCTAAAATCACATATTAATAATAATATATAAATTATATTAAGTCAAATTAAAAACGCACAATGTTACAAATTCTTAATTATTATGATGAATTTGTTTAGTTTTAATGAGAAAAATAAGATATATTAAAATTGAAATGTGTTTTATCGTATAGTTTCGGTTTTGTGTGTTAATTTATTCAAATTAAAATATCATCTCACAGTAGGGCGAACTGTGTTGCCCGAATTCGACGATAACATACAAAACAAAATAACGGCACTGCGATTGCTCGCAGTGCCGTTGGCATGTTGATTATTTGAAAATATCGTAATCGTCGCCGTCCGTAAGGCCGCCTTTGTTGTCGTCCTTTCCGCCTTCCTCAACATATGAGGTCGTCAAAACAGTGCCTTGAATACTTGCAAAACTTCTGATTTGAAGTTCGGGCTCTGAATAATACTTTTTCATTACCGTCCCCCCTTATTTTGCAGCAGTGTATGTTGCGTCAACCGGGGTGGATACAACAGAATACTGTTTGCCGCCCTTTTCATAAATTACATATGCGGCATATCGCATTTGCTGACCCTCGGTAATTGTACCGTTCTTGATGGAAATTACGAACTGATTACCTTCTGTGTGCTTTGATGATTTAAGTCTGTAAACAGATTTTGAATCAACTTTCTTAAATGTAAGGTCGGATGTTTGATTCTTAGCAAAGAGGATGCCTGCCTCAACAAGTGTTGCGCCCTGAGGAAGAGCATATGTGCCAATCATTGAGAACTTAGTGCTTGTGTAAACAAGGTCTTCTTTTGCTGTAACATCAGCGCCGTTTTCATCGTTCTTGATGAGTCCTGCGGCAAGCGCATTGTTATATTCTGTCTGATTAAGAGGAAGAATATATGTGTTACCGCTCATTCTGAATGTATAATCACTGCCGTAAGAAACAATCTTAAGCTTGCCTGCAAAGTTCTTCGACTCTTCAGAGTAAACTGTGTTGCCGCCGAGGTCTTCGGTAACATATGATTCCCACATACCATAGAAATCATCAAAAATGCTGTAATCAACAGTAGCAAATGCTACGATTGGGTCGTCATACTTCTTGTAGTTGTTGTATGATGATGCATATTTATTTTCGCCGTTAACAGTGATGTATGCACCCTGCTTAGCTTTTCTGTCAGAGTGAGTCATACCGTCTTGTGTGATAGATACAATTGCGTTATACGGAATTGTAAGGCCATCGCCAAGAGTGTTGTATGAGCTGTCACCGCTAACATCATAGTGAACTGTCAATGAGAATGCATTGTCTTGAGTAGCGGCATACTCTGCTGTTACAACTGTGTTCTTTGTCGGAGTGATTGTTGCACCTGCGGCATAAGTCTGACCGTCAACTGTGTATTGCTTAAATGTGTAATACGGAACAGCCGGTGCTTCAGGAAGTGTATAAGTGTTGCCTGCCTGAACATAGTCTATGTCAACAGTGCTGTTTGTCAATCCGTTTACTGTTTTGATTTGATATTGATTTGCAGTTGTCTTTGCAGACTTGATTGTGAGCGTTGTGTTGCCCTTTACAACAAATCTGATTACAGAGTCTGTTGTGTAGTATTTAGCAGTGTTAGAGGTTGTATTTGACTTATAAGCATAATACCAATCAACACTGCCGTAACTGCCAGATGTAAAGGTCTGCATTGAGCCGTAATCATATGTGCCTGTTGAAATTTGTTCGCCGCTGTCTGTAACAACTGTTACTGTATATTGCTGTGGCTGAAGTTTTTCAACAATTGCTTGGATTTGTGCGTCAAGTTCTTTTTGAGTATATTTGATACCGAGGATTGACTTGCCGCGGATTGTTACATATTCGTAAAGGTTATTTTCACTGTAAAGTGCCTCAACAGCCTTCTTCGCGTCCTCAACGCCTGTTACGGCATCCGGATCATCAGCGTCAACCTTTGCCTTTGCTGCCTGAATAGCGTCATCGTCAACAGGAGCGCCGGCCTCGCCCTTAAGGCTGCGGATTTCTGTGGTCTCTGCATCAATAGCTGTTTGAGCATCGGCCTTTGCTACGTCTGCTCTTTCTTCAGCAGTCTTATTGAGATATTCATAATTGTTAAGTTTATCGGCAATTGCTTTAAGCGATGCTACCGTATAAGCTTTGTTTTCAAGCTGAATATCGTTTGCAGCAGCGTCGAGTTCAGTAAAGCTTGCTCTTTCTTTAAGAGCAGCAAACGCGTTATCAAGTGCTGTTGCAAATGAGTCAATAAGTGCTTGCTTATCTGCTTTGTCTGCGTCTGTAAATTCAATTGTGCGGACATTCTCATCTGAATATTCGCCGTTATCAAATACTTTTGCATATGCTGCGGTATAAGCGTTTTTGAATGCAGTGTAAGAAGTTGTTGTGTACTTGCCGTCTGCATTGTCGTTAGCAAAGAGTGTACCTCTTTCGCTTGCAAGGGCAGTTGCAATTGTGTCACCGCCGAGTGCAGTTTCAATTGAAGTGTTTGTAAGCGGTGTTTGAAGTGCCTGCCATGCCGCATAAAGGTCGTTATATCTTGATACACAAGTTGATGTGATTGTTGCGGCATCCATTGAGCTGTAGTCAAAGTCAGCCTTTGCAGCTTCAAGTTTTTTAGTCAAATTGTTCCATGATGAAACCGTGTAGTCATTTGCATTGAGAGCATCAACGGTTTCAATTAATTTCATAAGATATGTTACATCGACAACATCAACCTTTGCCCCGTATGCTGTTCTGTCATGTGCATAGCCATTGTATGTGCCGGTGAATGCGGAACCATAAACTTTCCAGTGATAAAGCATACCGAGATATGTGTTAGGATTATATGTTGTATATGTTGGGATTGTTTTAGCCGTAAGATTCTTTGATGCGTATCTGCTAACGGAAATTGTGTTGTCACCGACAAACTCATTTACACCCGGTGTATTGTCGCCCGATGAATGAGAAATAATACCGCCGGCAGCTGTTGAGTCTGTACCGTTTGTTGTCTTAATATCGTTATCATAAACATAAGATAAATCTGTAATGTCTGTACCGTCAGCGGAACGACCTGCGATTGTATTTTGACCGGTATATCCCTTTACCTTAATATTGCTAATAGCATAGGTAATATTGTTGTTGCTGAGTGTGATACCGCCCGGGTAAGCGGACTGCTGTTGTGATGTGAGACCCCAACCCGAAGATTTGTTTGAGTCAGTAAGTTTGCCAACAGTTCCGTTAGCGTCTGCAAGGTTGATTGAGTCAAGTAGTGAATCGTAGTCAGCTTTAACAGTATATTGGAATGTTGACTGACCGATATTATATGTTGCGGCATCTGCGCTTGTTCTGAAAAGAATAATATTATTATTTCTTGACCAAGAAAGCGCAAACTTACCGTCTTCGATAGAAGATGTGATGCTTACAACCTCTGTTGAGCCTTCGTTTGCAATCTGTCCGTTTGCAATTTTTGAGAATGCGGGTTTAAGCTGAACAATTGCAGAAACAAGATTTGCAACTACTGTTTTGTATTCTTCAATCTTTGCTGCAACAGCGCCTTGGTTATATGTCAAAATCTTTTCATAGAACTTTTTGCATTCGTTAAGTGCTGCTGTAACTGCGCTGTAGTTTGCATAGTCAGCCGCATTAAGCGTGCTTTCATAAGCAACTGCCGAATTAAGTGAGTAACCCTGTGCAGTGCTTACCTTTGCATCTTTACTGATTTCGAGTGCGAGAAGCTGATTTGTGATTTTTGTTTCCCAATCGTTAACAACGCTTTGTTTTGTTTCGTCAACACGAGCAGCGTCATTCTTATATTTATCTTCCGAACCCCAAACTGCAACTTTTGCGGCAGCAACATTCGATTCGAGTGTTGAATCAAATGAGCTTGATACAAAGAAGTCCTTATTGTTCAATGCAACTGTCGCATCGTCGATAACAGCTTCAAGAGATGTTGTATCGGCAGCTTTGAAGTTTGTTTTTAATGCCAACTTTGCGGCTACAAGGTCATCTGCCTTTTTCTGAGCGTCTGCCGCATCGTTAAATGCCGGTGATGCCGACATATTGTCAACAAATACTTTTTGTGCAGCCTCATATGCTGCAACAAATGTTTCCCAACTGTCGGAGGTGTACTTTGCTACCTCTTCGTCTGATGAACAATATGTTGATTCATAATCAACAAGTCTGTCACGAAGATTTTGATAGCCGACAACTTCACCCTTTGTGCCGACTGTCTTGTCGCCGTCACTGTATGCTGCAAGGGCATTTTTGATAGCTGTTGCACAAGCCTCAACCTGAGTTGCGGCATTGTCATCTGTATAGCTGTATGTGTTAGGGTTAAGAGAATCTGCCGTGAATGCATCAATCTCTGCGAGAATGTCTGTAAGACCGCCGTTGAGGTAGTCATCGACAGTCGCGCCTACAAAAGCAGCTGTAAGAGCTGTCTTGAGAGCGTCCGTTCTTTCAATTACAGGCTTGTAGTTGATAACATATTGAGCAGAATCAACACCTGAATTAGCGCCTCCGTCGTTATTGGTTGTTTCGAAATGCGCACTGAACGAAGTTACTGAATCATAGTAAGTATCGGTATTGCCCGAACCTGTGTAATAAAGCTTGTTCGAATAGTATCTCGGTGTTTTACTATTATCAACATTAACGGAGTTCTTTGTAATTGATGAACTGTAACCGAATGAGTCGTTGCTTTCATAGCTTGAAGGCCATACATTCCATGCACCGCTTGCTTTACTCCAATAACCGGTCCAATTCTCTTTAAGAGCGAATGAAGACGCATCTGTGATTTCGGCATATTTAAGTTGTTTTTTTGTCAATGAAGCGCCGGTCTTTAAAACCTCAAGTACAACAGGACCGTAAACATTGTTTGCCGTTCTGCCGTCATATGCAAATACAACTGCCTTAGGAGCAGCTAACTTTGTCTCAACATAGCCCTTATCGGTGTACTTTGAAGAAATATTGAGTGTTTTTGATGAATAAACAACATTTGAATAACCGCCGGTTGCCACTGAATCAGCGTAATAGCCGGTTGTTCCGAATGTTGCGGCAGTCCACGGAGTCATGGCAGTAAGAGCATTGTTGAGTGTCTTTGTATATGTTGACAAATCAATGCTTGCATTACCGTAAACATAAGCTGCATATGCCTTTCTTGCGGAAATATAGGCAGTATATGCTGTGGACATATTCTTGTAGAGTGTGCCGTCCATCTTTGATTCATAGGTTGTGATAGCGGATTTAAGCTCTGTTGCAACCGCATCGTCCTTTGAATGTGACAGACTGTTTGCAGCAAATGCGCTGAGCGGAGCAGTTGTGAAAACCATGAGCACAGCCAAAATCACTGCAATGAGTTTTTTAGTCGATTTCATAAATCTACCTCCCTAGTAAATTGCACAGACGGTTTCGTAACACCGTGCCGCTACTGACCGTGGGCACAATATTCCGCCGATGCCAATCGATTTTTGGGGACACTTATCCCCTTTATCACATTATTATACACATGAATATTAACATATATTGCCGTTAAAATCAATAGAATTTTTAAAAAAAGGCGAAAGAATTATTTACATTTTGTTAACATTTCTTAAACATTTTGCATTATACTTTGTCGTTTTTGTAAGATAATAGACATTTAATACAAATAAGTTGGAATATACATATTTTTCGACTTATTTTGCAGGGAATTATGCCCGAAAATACACGCATAAAAAAGGAGGCACAGAGCCTCCTTTTAAAAATTTTTTATTTTCCGATAATATTTCTTGCGTATTTGATTTGAGTTTCTACGCTTTGAATTGACGGGCCGCCCACAACAAGACGGTCGGCAACGCATTTTTCGAGGTTGATTGCCTGATAAACGCCGTCATCGAACAAATCACAGATTTTTTTGTATTCATCAAGAGGAAGTGTTTCAAGCGTCAAATTCTTATCGATGCAAAGAGCAACAAGTTCGCCCGTTGCCTTATACGCATCACGGAACGGCAAACCTTTGCCGACAAGATAATCGGCGCAGTCGGTGGCGTTGATGAAGCCTTTTGCGGCGGCGTGGCGCATATTGTCCTTAAGCACCGTCATGGTGTCAATCATCGGAGTAAAGGCGTTGAGGCACATTTTAACGGTATCAACCGCGTCGAAAATCGCCTCCTTATCCTCCTGCATATCCTTGTTATATGCAAGGGCAATGCCCTTCATAACAGTCAAAAGGGTTGTGAGGTCACCGAAAACTCTGCCGCTTTTACCCCTTACAAGCTCAGCAATATCGGGGTTTTTCTTTTGCGGCATAATCGACGAGCCGGTTGAAAATGCATCATCAAGCTCAACAAACTTGAACTCCCACGAGCACCACATAATAATTTCTTCGCTGAAGCGCGAAAGGTGCACCATTACAAGTGAGAGCGCAGAGGCAAGCTCTATGCAAAAATCTCTGTCAGAAACACCGTCAAGCGAATTAAGGCTGACACTGTCAAAGCCGAGAAGGTCGGCAACCATATTCCTGTCGAGCGGATATGTTGTACCTGCAAGCGCGCCCGAGCCGAGCGGCAAAACATTCATGCGCTTTTTGACATCGGCAAGACGGTCCAAATCACGCAGGAGCATTTGCGCATACGCCATAAGGTGATGGCCGAATGTAATCGGCTGCGCCCTTTGCAAGTGTGTATAGCCCGGCATAATTGTTTCTTTATTCTCCTCTGCCTTGTTGCAAAGGACTAAAACGAGGTCTTTGATTTTTTCACTGATTTCGTCAATCTCCTTGCGCAAGGTAAGGCGAATATCAAGCGCAACTTGGTCGTTTCTCGAGCGGGCGGTGTGAAGCCTTTTGCCCGTTTGACCGAGGCGCGCAGTAAGCTCTCCCTCAACGAAAGTGTGAATATCCTCTGCCGACATATCAATATCAAGTTTACCCGATTTAATATCGGCAAGGATTTCCGAAAGACCGGCGACGATTTTTTCGCTTTCGCTTTTGTCGATAATTCCCGTTGCACCGAGCATTGTTGCGTGCGCAATTGAGCCTTTAATATCCTCCTCAAACATTCTTGAATCAAATGAGATTGAAGAGTTGAAATCATTTGTTTCCTTGGCAAGTTTCTTTTTGAACCTACCCTTCCAAAGTTGTGGCATAAATTTCTCCTATATGATAAGTATATTTAAAATAAGGGAGGATGATTTATCCTCCCTTGAAATCGGTTTTTAATTATTTATTGCTTTCTCTCTTTTGGTCGAGGAGTGCTTTAACCTTTGTTGAAAGACCGAAGAGGTTGATGAAGCCGGCCGCATCATACTGATTGTAAGCGCCGCCGTCATCGCCGAACGAAGCAATGTTTTCATCATAAAGTGTATATGGTGATGTGATGCCTGCGTTGATAATGTTGCCCTTGTAAAGTTTAAGCTTTACATCTCCTGTAACAGTCTTTTGTGTTTCGTCAACAAATGCAGCAAGTGCCTCGCGAAGCGGCGAGAACCACATTCCGTTGTAAACAAGCTCGCCGTATTTTTGAGCGACAATTCTCTTGTAGTGTTGAGTATCGCGGTCAAGAGTAATCATTTCGAGAAGCTCGTGTGCTTTGTAAAGAATTGTGCCGCCCGGAGTTTCATAAACGCCGCGGCTCTTCATACCTACAAGACGGTTTTCAACAATGTCAAGAAGACCGATGCCGTTTTTGCCGCCGATTTCGTTGAGAGTTTCAACAATATCAAGAGCTTTCATTTCCTTGCCGTCGATAGCGGTAGGAACACCTTTTTCAAAATGAATTGTGATATATGTAGGCTCGTCGGGAGCTTTCTCCGGAGCGACACCGAGTTCGAGGAAACCATCCTTCAAATACTGCGGCTCGTTTGCAGGGTCCTCAAGGTCAAGTCCCTCGTGTGAAAGGTGCCAAACATTTTTATCCTTTGAATAGTTTGTTTCACGGTTGATTTTAAGCGGAATATTGTGTGCCTCGGCATACTCGATTTCCTCCTCACGAGAGGTGATGTTCCACTCACGCCACGGAGCGATAATAGCCATTTCCGGAGCAAATGCTTTGAGTGCAAGTTCAAAACGAACTTGGTCGTTGCCTTTGCCTGTGCAACCGTGGCAAATAGCGTCAGCACCCTCTTTTTTGGCAATCTCTGCAAGGCCCTTTGCGATGCACGGACGAGCGTGTGATGTACCGAGAAGGTATTTTTCATAATCTGCACCTGCCTTAAGGCATGGGAAAATATAATCCTCGACATATTCGTCCTTCAAATCAAGAACATAAAGCTTTGATGCGCCTGTTGCGATTGCCTTTTCTTCAAGGCCGTCAAGCTCTGTTCCCTGACCTACATCGCCGCTTACTGCGATAACTTCGCAGTTATTGTAGTTTTCCTTAAGCCAAGGAATGATGATTGAGGTATCAAGTCCGCCGGAATAAGCAAGGACTACCTTTTTAATATCTTTTTTATCCATAACAATATCTCCTTTTAATGCGTTTGCATTAACTTTATTTATCTTATGTTTCATATTATATCATTTGATATTATAATTGCAAGACCTTTTGCGTATTTTTTGTATTATTATGCAAATATTTGTGCCTTATTGCGCCATATTTGTATATATTTACATATAATTATGCATTTTTATGTATATTCTTGCATTTGAATTTGCATATTTCGCCATTTTTCGTACAGAATATAGTCAAAGTTAGCAAAATGTAAAATAACAGATAATATAACATATAATAATAGTTGACGGCGCAGATTTTAACAGTTATAATCTATTCAGCAGCCGAAAAAGCTGTGATAATATAATGTATATAATATAATACTGTTTAACGAGGGAATCGGTATGAGCTACAGAATAATTGCCGACAGTTGCTGTGACAAGACAAGTGAAATGTCGCAGTGGGGCAACATTACATTTGTTCCGCTGACACTTGAGCTCGGCGACTACACAATATTGGACGACGAAAATTTCGACCAACAGGACTATATCAACAAAACATTGGAGTTTAACGGTGTTGCAAAAACAGCCTGCCCGTCACCTGATGCTTGGGCAACAGCTATCGACTGCGACGAAGACGATTTGTATATAATCACCATAACCGATAAGCTTTCAGGCACATACAACAGTGCGTTGCAGGGTGTTGAGCTTTATAATGACGAGCACCCTGAAAGCAAAAAAAACATCCATGTTTTCAACTCGCTTGCAACATCGGGATTAGAAACGCTTATTGCCGAGCATATCAAAAAGCTTGCAGACAGCGGCATGGATTTTGATGCCATTGTTGCGGACACCGAGGATTTCATAGTAAACCGCACTGCCCTTTATTTTTGCCTTGAATCGCTTGATGTACTCAAGAAAAACGGCAGAATGTTTGCCGTTGCCGCAAGTGTGCTTAAAAAACTGAGAATCAAAATGATTTTTGAGCGCACAACGCAGGGCAACATCACCCTTGCGGGACAGGACATTGCAATGAACAGGGCGCTTGTTAAAATGGCAAATTTGATTGTCGAAAGCCTCGACGGTGTTGACGCAAGCGACAAACGATTGATTATATCGCATGTTTGCTGTGAAGAGAGGGCAAAGCTCCTTGCCGACAAAATCGCCGCAAGTGTTAAGTTCGGCAATGTTGATATTTTGAAATGCAGCGGTTTGAACTCAACATACGCAAGCAACGGCGGAATTATCGTATCATACACAAAATAAATGATTTTAAAGGGTTTGCAAGCACTGCAAACCTTTTTATTTAGATTATGAGAGAGATTGAAATTAAAGTGTTGCCAAAAGACAACGAAAAACAAATCCGCGATATTTTGCGTGATTTCGGCGTTTCGTCCTCCCTTTTGACAAAGCTTAAGCAAACCGAAAGCGGAATAACAAAAAACGGCGAGTTTACAAAAGCGATTGACACGGCAAACACCGGCGACACAATCAAAATCAAAATCGAAGAAAGCGGCTCGGCGGCAACGCCTGCAAAGCTCGATATAGAAATCGTCTATGAGGACGATGATATAATTGTTTTGAACAAGCCGCCGCTCGTCCCCGTTCACGAAAGCAGAAATCACCGTGGCGACACACTTGCAAATTTTGTATCGTATCACACCGGTGCAAGCACCGCTTTTCGTGCCGTCTATCGCCTCGACAGAGACACAAGCGGCATAGTTTTGGTTGCAAAACACGAATTGGCGGCGGCAAAGCTCGCAGGCAAAATCAAAAAGGACTATTATGCGGTTGTCGGCGGTAATGTCGAGCGTGACGGAACAATTGACGCACCGATTGCAAGGTGCGGCGACAGCATAATCAAGCGTAAGGTTGACGAAAACGGTGAAAGCGCAATAACGCATTATTTCATTGTAAAAAAAGGCGAAAACTCAACGCTTTTGAAATTCAACCTTGAAACGGGGCGCACACATCAAATCAGGGTGCATATGCAAAGCATGGGGCATCCGCTTTTGGGCGATGCAATGTACGGCGGCGACTGCACAAAAATCAGCCGTCAGGCACTGCACTGCAAAGACATATATTTTATTCATCCCGTGACGAATGAAAAAATGCATTTTTCAACGGAATTTCCAAACGATATGAAAGGGGTGATTTGATGCCTGCATTTTGCACGCACTATTTGTTTTTAAAAGAAACGCAAGACATTGTAAAAAAACACGGCGATTTTGAATTTAATTTTGACGCCGCCGCAATCGGAACGCAGGGAGCCGATATTTTCTTTTTTCACCGAGTATTGCCTATTTCCATGTTTGGCGTGCCGAAAAACAAAATAGGCTCGCTCTTGCACAGAGCAAAGCCCGAAAAAATTTTTGACGCATTTTGTGAGTATATTCCGCTGTCGCTCAATCCCGACATTGCAAAATCATACATTGCGGGATTTATTATGCACTACGCGCTTGACAGAAACTGTCATCCGTATGTATATTATTTGCAGGACAAAATTTGTCAAAGCAAAAAAGCTATACACAAAAGCTCTGTTCACAATCAGATTGAAACAGCGGCAGACACATATCTTTTGACGGAACACGGCGGCGTTTTTGATGTATCACAATTTAATTCGGCAGACACAATAACCAACAAGATAGAGGTAATTGACGAAATATCACACCTTTTGGCGTTTGTTGTGCCGAAAGTGACGGGAAAATTCATTGACGAAAAAGATGTCGCAACTGCAATCGCTGACACAAGACGAATGCAAAAAATTTTACAGGACAAGCGCGGTGCTTTGCGCCCCGTTTGCGTGGCAATCGAAACGATTTTTGCGCCGATAATAAAATTTTTCAAATTTTCTTCGATGATAAAGCCGAGGGACTTGGAAAAAGCAAAAAAATATGTTAATATAAATAGGCTTAAATGGAAATCGCCGTTTGACAGCAAAATCAGAAGCGAAAGTTTTGAGGATTTGTTTGAATTTTCAAAATTTGACTTTGATGTGCTGTATCGCGGGTTTATCCAAATGACACAAGGCAAACTGACGGCGTACACCGTAACACACAATATATCATTTTTAACAGGAACGGAGGTTGAATAATTATGAAAACAATTCCGAGTTTTCAAATTGACCACAACATTTTAAAAAGAGGTATATATATCAGCAGAATTGATGATGATATTACAACCTATGACATTCGTATGAAGGAGCCTAACAGAGAACCCGTTTTAACAAACTCTGCAATTCACACAATTGAGCATATTTTTGCAACATATGTAAGAAACACCGAGTTTGGCGACAATATCATTTATTTCGGTCCGATGGGATGCAGAACAGGCTTTTATTTTCTCACAAGAAGTTTAAGCGACAATTATTCAATTCAGCTTATCAAAGACGCATTTGAATATATCGCTAATTTCTGGGAGAAAATTCCGGGCGCATCGCCGAAGGAATGCGGCAACTGCCTTGAGCATAACCTTCCGCAGGCAAAAGCCGAGGCAAAAGAATTTTTGAATGTAATTAAGGATTGGACAAAGGAAGATCTTGTTTATCCCACAGCAGAGGATGACGAATAATTAAACCCGATATAAAAAAACACCCCATCGTGATTTTGTTTTCACGGTGGGGTTGTTTTATTGAAAATCTTTGCTTGTCAATCTTTTTGTGTTTGAGTTATCGTCGGTATAAATCTCGGGATACCAATTTGACGAAAAACGATAAGGGTTTGTTTCGCCGTTTTTGTCATACCAAGCCTGCGGATAATGCACACTTTCGTTGTCGATTGCGGTTGTCGATTTCTCCGTATTTTTTTGTGTATTTTTAACACAAAGAACAACAAATTTGAAATTCGGCATAAAATCGCTGTCAGCGCTGATACTTAAAAAATTATCGTCATACGAAAAATTATAGCCCGTGTCATAAAGACGGCGCGACTTGATTTTGTCAACATACGAGCGAAAACTTTTTTCCGTCATATTGCCGTAACAGTTATACGGAAAAACATATCCTGCATCATCTGTCGCAACTGTATTTGTATAATATGCGGCAATTACACGATAACTGCTTTTTGAATAAAGCGTTGTCAAATCATACATTTGTGACGAATCCAAAAATGCGTCGCGCGTTGAATAAAGCGATTCAAGATCATCAAATCCACTGACATTTGAAACATCAATGCTTTGAAACTGCTGTTCGTTATTTACATCAAAGCTCGGGTATGCATAAGCGTAATTATCCTCTTTGTCGGAGGCTGCAACAACAAATTCATCCTTATCCTTTGGCGAAATTTTGCAAACAACATTTTGATTTTTTCCGTATTCGCCACACATTTCCTCCAAAATGCCCTCGGGGAATTCCACACCCGGGAACTCTTTTTTGTAGGAATTGAGATACGCAACGCGACTGTATTCATAAAGGCGATAGCCGCCGAAGCCTGCCGCGCCGATTACAACGACAACGGCAAGAAAAATCGCAAACTGCTTTGTAAGCATCTTTTTAAACGAACGCCCTGCCGCAGGGAAAATTTCGTCGCGAAACATCTCTTTGACAAATACAAAAGGCTTTACAAAAACGGTGTTGACGCTCTTTTTTATTCCTGCCTTGATTTTTTCGGGCGAAAGCTTTTCCTTAATGCTCTTTTTCGGTGCCTTATGCTCAACGGATTTGTACCAAACGAATCCATCCTCTTGCTCATCGTCTGTGTCTGCCTGCTGCTCGGCATTCCCTTTCAAATCCTCGGTGTCCGCTTTTTCAATCGTCACTGCCGCATTGTCGGTGTTTAACTCCTCTGCAGCTTTTTCGTCAACCGTAAGATTTGATTCATCGGATTTTGAATTATCCTCGTCAGACTTTTCGTCTTTACGCTCCGGAGGGGCAAGCTCTTGCTGCTTTTCTTTTTTCAGGCGCTTTTTTTCGTCTTTTTTGCGTTGTTTTTCCTCCGCTTTGAGGCGTCTTGCCAAAAGCTCCGCCTCAAGTTTTGCGCGTTTTGCCGCTTTTTTTGCCGCCCTTTTGTCATCTTTGGGAGGCGATAACGGCTCTTCGTTATTTTTCGCCTCGGCATTGTTATCGTCAGGCAAGGTTTCAGGCAGATTATTAACTGCCTTATTTTCGTCGGTCTCACCCTGCTCATCGTTTTTTTTAGGGTCGTCAATCGGGAGCTTGTCACTTTCTTTTTTTAAGTTTATATGCTGTGCCTCGTCCTCATTCTTTGACGATTTTGTGTTTTCTTTTAATTGGGAAGACTCTTCTTTTTTAATCTCCTCTTCAAGGAGCTTTTGTCTTTCTTTTTCCTGCTCCTCTTTGAGCTTTGCCTGAACGGCGCGCCACTGTGCATGCTGACGTTCAAGCTGTGCGCGTTCAAGCTCCTTTTTGCGTTGACGCTCTCTTTCAGCCTCCTCGCGTGCCTTGCGTTCACGCTCCAAGCGCTCGCGCATTTCCTTTTCGCGAAGTTCGCGTTCCCTGCGTTCTCTTTCCTCCTGCGCTTTGCGCTCTTCCTCGCGCTCTTTGCGCAGTCGCTCCTGCTCAAGGCGTTGGCGCTCCGCCTCCTCGGCGGCTCTTTGCACCCTTGATTTGGCTTTGGGCGGCACTTCCGGTGTGGCGCTCTCGCCTGCCTCGTTTTCCTCGCGGCGCTGTCTGAGTGATATTAAAATGTCATCAAGTTCATTATATCCGCTCATTTAAAACAAAATTCTCCGACTATTTAATAACTGTCTTTCTTGCGTTTTCAACAGCTCTTTCAATCATTTCATCTGCATTTTTTAAAGCCTGCTCGGCTTTTTCGACATCTTCGATTTTTGCGCGCGTTTTTGGATGCTTTGGTGTGAATACGGTACAGCAATCCTCATACGGCTGAATTGAGGTTTCAAATGTGTCGATTTTTCTTGAAATTGCGACGATTTCGTCCTTATCCATACCGATACACGGTCTGAAAACAGGCATATTCGTCACCGCGTCGGTGCAACCGAGCGCATAAATTGTCTGGCTTGCAACCTGACCGACGCTTTCACCGGTAATAAGCGCATGGCAGTTTTGATTTTGAGCGATTTTTTCGCTTATTTTCATCATAAATCTGCGCATAATGATGGTGAAATATTCCTCGGGGCAGTTATCTCTGATTTGCTCCTGAATTTCCGTAAACGGCACAACATATGTTGCAATCATACCGCTGTATTTTGCAACCCTGTGGAGCAAGTCCATAACCTTAAGCTCTGCAAGCTCCGTTGTGTACGGCGGCGATGCAAAGTGAACAGCAATAAGTTCAATTCCTCTTTTTGCCATCATATAAGCCGCAACGGGTGAGTCGATTCCGCCGCTGATGAGAACGGCGGCTCTGCCGCTTGTGCCGACGGGCATACCGCCTGCGCCCTTAATATTATTACCGCGAATAAAAGCATAATTATCGCGCACCTCAACGGTTACAGTAACATCGGGGTTGTGAACATCAACCTTAAGATGATTGAATTTTGACAAAAGATAGCCGCCGAGTTCTCTGCTGATTTCGGGAGATTTGAACGGGAACTTTTTGTCGCTTCTTTTAGCCTCAACTTTAAATGTTTTAGCCGCCGAAAGCTCGTCCTTAAGATATTCTGCGGCGGTGGTCATAATCGAGTCCATATCCTTTTCGGCAAGGGCGGCTCTTGAAAGTGCCGCAATACCGAAAACTTTTTTCAAAACATCAACCGCATCGTCAAGGTCAAGGTCCTTGTCCTCGCTCTCAACCATAATTGTTGACTGGCTTTTTGTAAATTTGAAATCGCCGAGATTTTTAAGCGACTTGCGCATATTTTTAATCAAAACATCCTCAAATGTGTTTCTGTTAAGACCCTTGAGCACAAGCTCGCCGTTTTTAATTAATATAATTTCCTGCATAATTTATACCTACATCGGATATTGAACGACCGTTTCTTTGATTGCATTGACAAACTCGTCAATATCGCCTTTAGTTGTTGTTCGTGAAAAGCTCACTCTGATTGATTTTTCAATGATTTTGTCATCAAGTTTCATCGCAGTTAAAACATGACTGCGCTTACCCTTTGCACATGCCGAGCCGTTTGAAACATAAACGCCGTATTTTGACGATAAATGCTGAACAACCGTTTGGCTTGTCATAAATGTCGGCACAAAAAGATTGATAATGTAATCGCTTGCATCGTCGCCGCTGTTGATTTTGACACCCGGCACCGAGAGCAAGCCCTCTTTTGCGTAAGTGTTGATTTCCTTGATCTTTTCGCTTTGCTTTTTCAAATCGGGAATGAGGTCGGCGGCAACACCGAAACCTGCGATAAGCGGAATTGCCTCCGTTCCGGGACGGAGCTTTTTTTCCTGCTCGCCGCCGAAAACACGCGGCAAAATGCGTGTTCCTTTTTTGAGATAAAGCGCACCGACACCTTTCGGACCGTGAATTTTGTGCGCCGTAACAGTCACAAGGTCTGCACCGAGTTTTGACGGCTTGACCTCAAGTTTGCCAAACGCCTGAACACAGTCTATATGAATCAGCGCAGGAGCGTTTGCCCTTTTAACTGCCTTTTTGATTGATTTAACCGGCATAATTGAGCCGACTTCGTTATTGACATACATCATCGACACTAATATTGTGTCCGAATTAACTGCGTCAAATACCTGCTGCTCTGTAATTCTGCCCTGCTTGTCGGGCATAAGGCGAATAACCTCAAAGCCCTGCTTTTCAAGTTCGTCAACGGATTGCAAAACACTTTCGTGCTCGATAGCGGTTGTTACAATTCGCTTGCCCTTTCGTTTTCCTGCCTCTGCCGCACCCAAAATCGCAAGGTTGTTAGCCTCCGTGCCGCCCGAGGTGAAATATATTTCCTCGCTCTCACATGAAAGCGCGTTTGCGATTTTTTCACGCGCCGCTCTCAATTCCAAATTGGCATTCAAACCCTCCTTATGAAAGCTTGAAGGGTTTCCGAAATTGACAGTGAGCATTTCATAAATTTTGTCCGCAACCGCCTTGTCGGGCTTTGTGGTTGCGCTGTTATCTAAATAAGCCATATTATTTGTTCATTAATTCCTTTAGCTTAAACGCCGCCGCAATCGTTTTGGCGTCCTTTATTTCGCCGCTCATAATTCGCCTGATAAGCTCGTCAAAGCTGATTTGGCAAACCTGCAAAAACTCGTCGTCATCGAGATTTTGCTCTTCAAATGTAATGTTCTTTGCAGCATAAAGTCTGATAATTTCGTTTGTGTAGCCGGGTGACGGATAAATCTCGCCGAGCGAAATATATTCCTCGGCAACGCCTCCGGTTTCTTCCTTAAACTCGCGCTTGCCTGCCTCAAACGGGTCCTCGCCCTTTTCAAGCTTACCTGCGGGAATTTCATAAATTGTTTCCTTATACGGATACCTGAATTGGCGCACAAGCACTACCATATCATCGTCCGTAACGCCGATAACGGCAACTCCGCCCGGATGGTCAACACATTCGCGGTTTGCCCTTTGGTCATTGCAAAGCAAAACATCGTCAACATGCATTGTGAGCACCCTGCCGTTGTAAATACCGTTCACCTTTTCGGTGCGCTCATACAATCCGAGAGCGATTGACTCAATATCCTCGACCTTGTCAACGATATATTTTGCGCCGCACTCGATAAATTCGAATTTACTGCCGTATCCCCAAAGGACGCCTGCGCCGTCAACCATATCAGCTTTTGCGCCGTCAATATCGTAAAATCTGTCGCCGACCATAAGCGCGTCCTTCGGCTCTGTTTCAAGCTCTTTAAGACAACGCGCAATTATATTTTGCTTTGACTCGCAGTCTGCCGCAAAACTTGTGGCACAAACGGAATCAAAATATTTTGCAATTGCAAATTTGTTCAAAAGCGTTTCGACAAAAACCTGCGGCTTTGATGATGCAATGCCGATTTTCATACCGTCGTCCTTGAGATTTATCAAAAGCTGTTTAATGCCGTTGTAAAGCTCGCACTCATAAATACCCGTGTTGGTGTATCTTTCTCTGAATTTTTGAACGAGCAAGTCGGCATCTGCCGCCGATTGATTAAACTGCTCCTGAAATGTCACAAGAAGCGGAGGGCCGATAAAACAGTCAAGCGTTTGCCAATCGTCGCTTGGAATATTAAACGCGTCGAGTGCATATTTTGCGCTTTTTTTGACACCCTCGCCCGTGTCGCAAATTGTTCCGTCAAAATCAAAAATAACCGATTTATACATTATTTAGACTCCACTTTTTTCATAAATCTGTCGCTGAGAACAACAAATCTTTCAATCTCTCCTGCGCCGATAACGCTGCCGTCTTCTTCCTTTGCCTCAACTTTGAATGTGAGCTTTCTGCCGTCAACATCGCTGTCAAGAAGTGATGCATATGCGGTGATTACCGAACCTACTCCGCTTGCCTTAATATGACTTACGGAAACGTTTGTGCCGACGGTTGTTTCGCCGTCGTCAAGAATATCTACAACAGCTGCGCATGTTGCCTTTTCCATGAGCGCAATCATAAACGGAGTGCCGAAAACCTGAAGCGAGCCGCTCTGCGCCGCAACAGCAGTGTTTGTAGAATTGACTATAGTCAATGCCTCGCCCTTAAGTTCGCCTTTAAATTCTTTCATATTCATCACCTCGTGAAATATTTACAATTATACAGTTAGGTATTATATCACATATTTTAAAATATTACAAATAAATATATTAAAATATATAAATTAAAGACGGCACCGCACAAAATTGATTTGAACGGTGCCGTTTTGCCGTAAATTTCATATACTGATATAGAGAAAATTACAGACTGCGGTGAAAATACAGTGGCGTTTCGCCCGTGAGGAGCTGTATTTTCGGTCTGATGACATATATCAGCACAAATTGTTGAGCCTGTCATATTCATCAAGGCACTTTGAAAGCGCAACATAACAATATTTCAGGTTTTTGTTCACAATATCCTTTGCGGTTGAAATATGCCTTGAAACGGTCGGCTGTGACAGCTTGAGAATATCCGCAATTTCGGATTGCGTTTTGTGATTTATGTATTTGTAGCGAAGGCACATATTTTGCCTTTGAGTCAATTCATTTTTCATAATCAAATCAAGCACCGCTCCGACTGCCGTTTGCTGTGCCCTCTCTCTGTCATATCCGTCCGATGTCTTTGGGTCGCGCGTTGTATAATAACCGTCGATAAAATCAATCATACAAATCCTCCTCATAATAACCGTTAAGCAGTGACGCCGTTCTTTTGCATTCACAAGCCATATCGTAATAAATTCTGATTCGTTTTCTCAGCAAGTACAAATCCTGCCCCCTGTAAACGCAAAGCAAGGGCTTTAGGGCGTCCATTTTAGCGTTTAATCTGTCGTACTGCTGCTCGTATTCGCGAGCCAATTCTTCAATTGTCATCTGCCATTCCTCCTTCATACATATTTTTGCATACAAGATTGACTGAGTGGTAAGAACAAAGATGTCGCCGCAGTTAATATTTTGGCGCACTTTGAACGCTGCACCGAAAAATTCTCCCCGAATCACGATGTAAAAATCAATCTTGATATTCATATTAATAGAACATTTGTTCTTTGTCAATATTTGGCATATTTACTGTCCAATAATTTGTCATTTGTACGACGCCATTCGACAAAAAACAACCATTCATTTTCATCTGTTGTAAATTGCGACAAAAGTTTTTAAAATAATCCTTGACAAACTATGCAAACTTTACTATAATTAATAGGCACTCAAGACGGAGCCGCAACCGTGTTGAGTAACCTGTCCTCCTATAGTTTGTTATAGACAGAGAGGAGTTAAGCCGAGTGTTATGCTCGGCTTTTCTTCTTTTTATGGCGCATTTATATTGCAACAGCGCAAAATATATTATATAATACAGTCGGTGATAATTATGAAGAAAATAGCAGTAATAAACGATTTGTCGGGCTTCGGCAAATGCTCGCTCACTGCCGCAATACCGGTTATCTCGGCACACGGTGTTCAGTGTTGTCCGCTGACAACGGGCATTTTTTCAAACCAAACGGGGTTTGACAGCTACAAATATCTTGACTGCACCGATATTATGCAGGATTTTATAAACGAGTGGAAATCGCTTGATGTCAAGTTTGACGGAATACTTTCCGGCTTTATCGCAAACAGCAAACAAGGCTCAATAATAAGCGATTTTATAGACGATTTCAAAACGCCCGAAACGCTTGTTGTGGTTGACCCTGTAATGGCGGATGACGGAATACTTTATGATTGCTACGATGACAATTCCGTTTCGCAGATAATCGCGCTTACCGAAAAGGCTGATATAATCACGCCGAATTTGACCGAGCTTTGCATAATCTGTGACGAAAATTACAACGAAACAATCAAACTTCCAAAAGAAAAGCTTCTCGATAAAATAAAAGCAATGTCGATTGAGCTTGAGCAGTCGGTTGTCACAACGGGAATACATATTTCAGACGGCGAAATTGCGTCAACGGTTTATCAAGACGGTAAGTTCGACATCGTAACAACACAAAAAATCGGCAGGAGTTTTTCGGGCACAGGCGACATTTTGTCGTCGTTCATCACGGCGCAGTGCGTAAACGGTGCGTCGCTTTATGAGGCTGTAAAACGCGCCTGCGCATTTATCGAGGCGTCGATTAAGGACACGGCAAAGCGCGTCGGCGAGGTTGACACATATCCGTACGGAACGGACTTTGAGCCGCATTTAAAAGATATTGAATACTGATTGACCGCAAAAAACACAATCGGACAAAGCGAAAAAGGGTATGCAGACCGTGTTTCGGTAAACTGCATACCCCTTTTATTTTATGTGTTCATATATCGTGGCGTGTATCGTCCTCGTAGCACTCGCAAAATCTTGCTTGGAATGACGGTTCCTCATCACCCGCATAAAGGTGGCTCAAATCGCCGAATTGAGTGCAGACAAATATTGCTTTGCCCTTTTTTCGCTCCTCAGTGACAAGGCGTGTAACCGAAGTCGGCAACGCCCTGAAATTGTGCCATGTTATCATCGGTGAAGTGCTGAAAATGCGTGACAAAATAACAGATTCAACACCGAAATGACAAAACAGAAGAACAATATCGTGGTTTGAATTGACGGCGTTATAAATCTTGCCGTTTTTAACATAGCCGTGATTTTTAAGCAGTTCGTCAATACCGTCGCAAACAATCTGATAATGCTTTTTGACATTACCCTTCTTCATGAGCGGCACATCAAGCCAACGCTCATAATTATAGTAATCGTCAATCTCGGTCCAATATGACGGCACTCTGTCCCAACACTGCTCTTTTTTCAGACCGTTGCGCACCTTGCCCTCAAATTCACGCAACCATGGAAGGGTTTCGGCTTGCATACCGAGCTTTTCAAGCGTATATGACGCCGTTTTCTGTGCTCTGCCGAGCGGTGAGCAATAAATTTTTGAAATATTGTATTTTGAAAGTCTTTCGGCAAGCAGCTTAGCCTCGCGAACGCCCTTTTCTGTCAAACTGTCGTGAACATAATCGGGGTCGCCGTGACGAATAATCCAAAGCTCCATAATTTATAATTCCTTTTTATTTGGTTTTGTTATTTATTGTTTTTGCATTGACATATTGCGTGCCGGATGACGGCGCCTCGCCTGTTTTTGCCTGAATGAGTTCCTCACAGGTAACAAGTTGATAGCCCTGTTTTATAAGCTCCGGCACCATTTTTTTAACTGCATCGGCAGTTGTCGGATAAATTTCGTGCATAAGAATTATGTCGCCGTCCTTAACATTTTTCATAACGGCATTATACACATGGTCGGCGTTTCTGTATTTCCAGTCCTGCGTATCGAGCGACCAATAATAAAGCGACATATTCTCCGCCTCACACTCATCACGGATGGTTTGCGTTGTGTTTCCGCCCGGAGAACGAAACGCCGTAGGATATTGACCGCACGCATCGTAAATCGCGTCACTCGCCTTTTTAATATCGGATTTTGTAACCTTTTTGCCGTAATGCGTGTGGTCAAAGGTATGATTTCCAAGTTCACAGCCCAATTTAACCTTGCGCTTTAAATTTTTAGGATGGTCTTTTGCGTTTTGACCGACCATAAAAAATGTTGCGCGTGCATTGTATTTTTCAAGCACATCAAGAATATCATCGGACGCGGAGTTGTAGCCCGGTCCGTCATCAAATGTGAGAGCAATCATAGGCTTTTTTGTGTCAATATCACTGCCGAGTTTAACAGTTTTAAACACCTTTACGGTCTGAATATCGCTCCATGCGCCGTTGTATACACTGTTGCCATCCTTAATATAAGCGCGCATTCTGATTGAATAAGCGTCGCCGTCTTTAAGTCCGTCAATTTCGCAGGAGGTTTTTGAATTGTCGGCGACACTTTGCGTTTTTGCCGCGCTCATATCGCCCTTGTCACCCTCGGCATATTGAATTTGGTAGCCGTCGGCATTTGAATCGCCACTCCATTCAACGGCTATCACGCCCGATTTTTGCGACAAAACACTTTTGATTTTTGCCTGCTCGGGAGGAATGCAAATGCGCACCGGCGCAAACCGCTTGCTTTCAAAAGATTTACCGAATGATTTTCTGACAGCGGTCACGTAAAAATCATATTTTTCCGCCGTTTTGGCATTGCCGAAAATATAAGAGGTTGTGTCCTCACCGTCGACAGTGGCGATTTTTCGGAACTCGGTGCCGTTTGTACTTTCATACAAATTATAACCTGTGCAGTTTTTGACGGAATTCCACTTTATGCTGATGCTTTTGCTGTCATTTTCGACAGCGGCAACAACGCTTGTTACCTGCTCGACATTTGAATCCTTACTGTATTTTGCAAAAACTCCGGCACAAACGCCGATTACAACAAGAACAGCAATAATAATTTTCATTTTTTTTGACATATAAATCCCTTACTAATCATATTTTTGCGCCGCATCAAATATTTCTGTGCGGCAAGGTCATTATATAATATGTCAATTAAAAATTCAATAATTAAGAATATTTTAAGAAAATATAAGAATTAAGAAAAATACGGTTCAAAAAATTCATTGTCAAAGCGTCAACTTCTTCATAGAATGTAAGGAAGTAAGAACAAAAAATGCTTCAAATACTTATGTGAAGGAGTTTTTTTATGCCAAACAACCCGATTATCCCGGCAGGTGAAAGACGCATAAATGAAGCAGTTTGTATCGACACGAAAAGGATTTACGATTCGTGTGTCAGCAAAGACTGCTTGGAGGATTTGAGAGTCACATTTTTCGGTGCATCACAAAGACTTATCGACGAAGCGGTAACTGTTAAATGCCGCGACTGCACAATCAGCGCCGTAAGCATTGATGTTGAAGATGTGCCGTTTAACAGAGGCTTTTATAATGTAAACATTCATTTTTACTTCCAGCTCAGATTTGATACTTATGCCGCACCGTGTACCACACCTCAGGTTGCAGTGGGCTACACAAGCTTTGAAAAGAAATGCATTTTATACGGCTCGGAGGGTGATGTAAAAATTTTCACCTCCAATATCGCAAGTGAGGAGCTTGACTGCCCGGAGGCACCGCAATACACAAATCCGGTGGCTAAAGTTCAGGCTGTCGACCCCGTTGTTTTACAGGTTGATGTTCTCGATACCTGCGATTGCTCAATTCCTTGTGTAACATCTTTCCCGCAATCTATTCTCAATGCGTGCAACGAGCCGGGAATACCGTCAAGCCCATCAAGAGCAGTAATCGTTTCACTCGGTCTTTTCTCAATAGTTCAAATGGAGCGCGATGTGCAAATGCTTATCCCTGCATACGATTTTTGTATTCCCGACAGAGAGTGCAACTGCTCAACGCAAAATCCGTGCGAAACATTTCAAAACATTGAGTTCCCGGTTGACGAATTTTTCCCGCCCGACAAGGATGACAACTGCCCTTGCTCATGCGGCACCGACCAATCGACGGACGGTTCAAACACCAATAACAGCGGCAGATAACGCACTTGCCGCATAAAATACACCCCTCGATTTAATTATCGAAGGGTGTTATTATTTATAATTATTTTCTCTTTTTCTTTTTATTCTTCTTTTTTCCGTGGCCCTTGCCGCCTGATTTTGAAATCACCTTGGTGTAGAGATAAAATCCGGCAACACCGCCAACAGGAATTGAAAGGCAAATGACAATGATAAACACCTTTGCCGCAGTCGGGACATATTTTTTAACGCTTAAATCAAGACTCTCAGGGAAGGTGTAAAGCGCATCGCCGTTGTTACTTCCGTATGCAATGCGAATAACATTTACACTGTTTTTTTCAAGTTTAATGTCGAATGACGAATCATCGGAGTCGATAGCCTTTTCCTGCGGAGCAACTCTCTGCTTTCCAAGCTCGTTGTATGCCGATTTGTAATCGTGAGCGAGACTTTCGTTTGAAACCTTGTTGATTTTTCCAAAACCGTCAAGATTAACGCTCATTTTCTTTGTGGAATTGGTTGAGTTGACAAGCTTAACATAAAGCACTTGCTTGTCATGGTCGACAGTAACGCTTTGATATATGCCGTCCTCGTTGAGTGAGGTGTTTACATACTCCTTGCCGGTGTTGTTTGAGAACAAAAGCTGATTGTAATACTCGGGTGTGTAATAAAGTGATTGCGAATCAAACCAAACAAGATTATTTTCGTGCGAGTTTGCATTGATTTTTGCAAACGCAGGCACATACGAAGTCATTTTCACAACATCGGAATTGCGCTCAAATCCCGTCATAAACGCGGCATGCGCAACAGCCGTTTCGATATTGTTTGCCGAGGCGACATTAGATGTCGCATCATCAACGGCAGAATATTCGCCAACCATAATTTCCGCGCCCTCACGGTCATAGCTGTCATATCGCTTTGTGTTTTGGAGAAGATAATCGACATCTGCACTGTAATGCTCGTCTACAACAGCCTTAAAACTTGAACCTGATTTTGTAATTGCTGTGTTGACAGCCTCGGAATCCGCTTTTTCTCCTGCGGAGGTGATTATATTAATATCGGGATATACCTTTTTGATTGCGTTGTAAAGCGCCTCATAATTGCGTTGATAAATACTGCCCTCGTCGCCGCTGCCAATCTCGATATATTCCATATTAAACGGTTCGTCATGACCGTTTGCGGCACGAAGTGCGCCCCAATATGTTCCCTGCGCGTCGCCGTTTGCATATTCAATCAAATCAAGGACATCCTGCACATAATTGTCAAATGCGTCGGTGCCCGGCTTAAGCGCAACGGTATCAATATATTTATTAAAATCGTCAATTGATTTGATGTTGAGCTTGTTTACGCTTTCTGTGCGCTTTGCAATCGCGTCGCTGTCCTTTTCGTCAAAACCGCGCTCGTTTACAAGATAATTTGTAAACTGCTCGTCGGTCATATTGATTTTGTTGTATGCGTCGGCGATAAGCTCCTTGTCCTGTTCGCCCTGATATGTAATGCCTGCACTCACAACAGGAACGGCAGCAGCCGCCAAATCCTCGCAAAGCTGAAAATACTCGTGATAGCCCATTGAATTTGAATTGTTATAAGGGTTTTCGTCGCTTGAATAAATGCTTGATGACTGGCGTCGTTGTGAAATATCGCCTATTGTGTCCTTCCAAGTCATCATACTGTCAACGCTTCCGCCGCCGATGCCTGCCGAACCCGGGAAGCGAATAAATGACGGTTTAAGATTTTTTATTGCGTCAACCATATCGTTTCTTAATGTGACATATTTCCAATGCCCGTCGCCTGCGCCGTAGCTGTCAACTGCGCAAAGCGAAACGCAGTCAAGCTGCAATGAGCCGTTGCCCTCAAATAATATGGCAAGCGCACCGTCCTCATCTGACGACGATTTGATTTGAGCGCTGATTTTTGTCCACTCGTTTTTGCCGACAGTCGTAGTGGGGACCTGAACAATATTGTCCTTGTTACTTTTTGAATCAAGATAAATGCTTATCTTTCCGTCATAATCAACATTTTTCACATAGCAGGAGAAATTGTATGTCACTCCGCTTTTAAAGCCCATATCAGCCGTTTCGGCTGATTTTTTGCTGTATTTATACGAGTTGTTTTTATAAATCTCGGTAAAGCCGTTGTTTTCGACCGTGCCCTTGCCGTCAACCTTGATTAATTCATATGACGGATTAGCCGCGCAAATCGGATTTTCCTTTGAAACAACGGTGCTCACACCGTCAAAGCTCCACGCATATTCAGGATTTGTCGCAAATTCAAACGAGTTGTTGTTTACAAGATTTGAAACCAAACCACCGTCGCAGGAATACGAAACATCCTCAAGTGAAACGCCGAAGAGCATCGGCGAAACCTCGTGTGAAATATCGCTTTTATTTATCGCAAGCGTTGTGTTTTCTTTTGCATATGCGGTTAAAGTAAGACAAGATGAAGCAATGCAAAGTGAAAGTGCAACGCTGATTATTTTTTTAATATTCATAAAGGATATCTCCTTTTATCAAACAAATTTTGAAATATTATAACACATTGCGCCGCAATATTAAAGTTAAAATAAGTTACAGTTTAAAATATACAAATTGTAAATTTTGGTCCGCAGCTATTGAAAAGACATATAAAATAAGTTAATATATTAATCGACGGCGTTTCGCCGTATGAATTGAGGTTTAAATGAATACTAAAACAAAGAAAAAGCGGAGAAAAAAGAAAAAAGCCTCCGGCTTTAAAATAAAATTTGACAGATTAAAACATAAATACAAAACTCTGTCGAAAAAGAAGAAAAAGGCAGTCAATGCCATTATCATAATTCTTTGCGTCGCCCTGATTGCGGGACTTTGCGCGGTCGCCGTTGCAATACATAACGACAAGGTCGAAAATTTCAAATTCAACACCGATAAAGATTATGTCAGCGGAATTGATGTTTCGTCGCACAACGGCGACATTGATTGGGAAACCGTGGCTGACAATGTTGATTTTGCTTTTATCCGTGTGGGATACAGCGGATATTCAAACGGCGCACTCAGTACGGACAACAAGGCACGATACAATTTAAAACACGCCAACAAAGCAAATGTGCCGATAGGGGTTTATTTTTATTCGCAGGCGACAACAAAAGATGAAGCCGTCAAAGAGGCTGAATACACTCTCGAGATAATCAAACATTATGATATTTCGCTCCCTGTTGTGATAGATTTTGAATACGCCTACGAAAAAGACGGCTCCCTCGGCGGCAGGCTGAAGGGCGCGAATCTTACAAAATATCAGGCGGCGGAAATCATCAACGCTTTTTGCGACACCGTGTCCGACGCGGGATATAAGCCCGGTGTTTATGCCAACACTCATTTTTACGAATCAAAAATTGATGTCAAGAGCCTGAAAAGCGGCATCACGATTTGGGTGGCGGACTATAACAAATCGAACACCTACAACGGCAAATTTGACATTTGGCAATATTCAAACACCGGCAAATGCGACGGCATAAATTCAAAATATGTCGACAAAAACTATTGGTATATTTAATACACAGAATTAGGCAAAAGCCTAAAGATTGGGGAAATTATGAAGTCTAAATTTAAAATCATTTTATCATTCGTTTTAGCACTGATGCTCGCCGTACAGGCTCCGCTTGTTGCGCTTGCGACAACAAAATCGTCAAGTCCTTTTATAAGCGGCACATACACGCACCAAACAAAATTTGACAAATTCAAAAGATACGACGGCGTTGATGTTTCGTCTTATCAGGAGGATATTAATTGGAAGAAAGCAAAGGCTGACGGCGTTGATTTTGCAATGATAAGAGTCGGTTGCCGCGGATACGCAAACTCCGGCACATTTATCGATGATAAATATTTTGTTCAAAACATTACAAACGCAAAAAAAGCAGGCGTTAAGGTCGGCGCATATTTTTATTCGCAGGCAATAAGCGTTGCCGATGCTAAAAAAGAAGCAAACCATGTTCTGAATTTGATTTCAAAATACGAGTTTGACCTTCCCATCGCATATGACATTGAATATGCCGAGAAAAACGGCAGTTTTGTGGGTAGATTATACAACGCACATTTGTCAAAATCGGAGCAAACAAAAATTGCTTTAACATTTTGTGATATGATTGAGGAAGCCGGCTTTCAGCCAATGGTTTATGCAAGCAAAAGTTTTCTCGAGGACAAGATGAATTATTCAACTCTCAAAGAGGAAGGCATTGACATTTGGCTTGCGCACTATGTTTCAAACACAGGCTACAAAGGCGATTATTCAATGTGGCAATACACCTCCAAGGGCAAGGTAGCCGGAATACCCGGCAAGGTTGACTGCAACTTTATGTATGTAGACCCGAACGAAAGAAATTTCACTGTTTCCGATGTCGACTCACATTCATACACCGGCAAGGAAATCAAGCCTGAAATATCCGTTTATTACAAGACAAAGAAGCTTAAAGAAAGCCGCGACTACACGCTTAAATATTCTGACAATACAGAAATCGGCAGGGCAAAAATAACGGTAACAGGAATTAATAATTATGCTTCATTTAATACACTGACCGCGCATTTTGAAATTGTACCGAAAAAAGCGGCTAAACCGACAGCGCAGTCTGCAACTGTCAACTCAATAAAGCTCACCTGGGATAAATCAAATAATATAAGCGGCTACAATCTTCAATATTACAGCAACGGATGGAAAAATGCATATACCGGCGCATCAAATACATATACGCTAAAAAAACTTTTGGGCGGAACGGATTATAAATTCAGAGTACGCACCTATAAGAATGTCAGCGGAAAAACATATTACGGCTCATTTTCAAGTCAGATGAGCGCATCTACCGCCGCAGGAAAAGTAACGGGACTGAAGGCATCATCAACAACGCCGAACAGTGTTAAACTTTCGTGGGCAAAGCAAAACGCTGATTATTACAGAATTTATATTTACAGCGCAAAAACCAAAAAATACACAAAATATGCCGATGTAAAATCAAACTCTGCAACAGTAAGCAAACTTGCGTCAAACACAACATATTATTTTAAGGTTCGTGCATACAAAACTATACCAAACGGCTCAATCACCGTCGGCGACTGCAGTTCGTCAATCAAAACATACACCAGACCGAACACAATCAAGGCAACAACGGCAAAATCCAAGGCAAAGAAAAAAATAACCGCATATTGGAAAAAAGCGCCGGGAATCAGCGGCTATCAGGTAATGTGGAGCACCTCAAAGGACTTTTCGTCAAATGTCAAATCTGTTTATGTCAAAGGTGCAGGCAGTGCCAAAACAACAATTAAAACGGCACAGTCAAAGAAAAAATATTATGTTCGTGTTCGCGCATACAAAGAACGCGGCAAAGCAAAAGTATATTCTTATTGGAGCAATACATTATTTGCTAAGGTAAAATAAATCAAAAAGCGACAGAAAAGATTTTCTGTCGCTTTAACATTTTATATAATACGGATTATTTAAGCAATTCGTCCCATGAGCAATCAAGCACGGCTTTTATATCGGCAAGCAAATTCAAGTCGCAAGAATGGCTGTTTTCAATAGATGAAACTGAAAACCTGCTCACATTACAACCATAGACATTAAGCTTTGCAACAAGCATGGATTGTGATATGCCGCGCGCTTTTCTTGCGTCAACAATATTTTTGCCGACATTGGCTTTGATTTTGCTCACCGTTTCATACTTGATTTGTCCCATAGCATAAATAATCCTTACCTTTTATGAATTTAGTATTTACATTTTTTGATTATTATGCTACAATATTTGTGTACTTAGGTGCGCACTTGCCCACTTACCGACATTTTTGTGAAATTAATCAGATTTTGACAATATTTGTCGAATAAGGTTTGTCATTTCCTTAGTGAGCAGGATCATATATATTCTTAATTCTTCAGCCAATTGAAGATTTGCGTCAAGGTTAGGTAAGTTATAATGTTTCCACTCCCGAGCAAATGTCATTTGGCTTATGCGAAGGTTCTTTTTTATTAAAGGAGTATTACTTGGCTTGGCTTAAGAATTGCATATCTCCGGCTGTATATTCGGAGTATCTATGAAGCGCATACCGAAGCAATCATTGTATAATTGTTTGCATTTCTTCATACATGCAGAGTTGACCGCTGATTTAGGGCCCATCAGTGTTTAAGTATGAGAAATAACTGCAGCGGCAATAATGATTGCTTCGGTTATTTTTTATATTTGATTTTGGGACAAAAAGAAAAGGCAGGTATTTCAACCTGCCTTAAAATTATGGATTTTTTAAAGTAAACCGAATTACTTAAGTTCAACAGTAGCGCCTGCTGCTGTAAGAGCTTCCTTAAGAGCTTCAGCGTCAGCTGTCGGCATTGCTTCCTTAACTGTTGCAGGAGCGCCGTCAACGATTGCCTTTGCTTCCTTAAGACCAAGACCTGTTGCTTCACGAACTGCCTTGATAACCTGAATCTTGTTTGCACCTACTTCTGTAAGTACTACATCGAACTCTGTCTTTTCCTCAGCTGCTGCTGCGCCGCCTTCTGCCGGTGCTGCTACTGCTACTGCTGCTGCAGCGCTTACGCCGAATTCTTCTTCTACTGCTGATACGAGTTCTGAGAGTTCAAGAACTGTGAGAGTTTTAAGTTCTTCAACGATTTTTGTAACATTCTCTGATGCCATTTTTATTTCCTCCGTAAAATGTGATTTTAAAAATTAATTATTCTGCTGTTTCTTCAGCCGGTGTCTCCTCTGCAGGAGCTTCTTCCTTAGCTTCAGCGCAAGCCTCAACTCCACCCTTGTCTACAATTGCTTGTACGCCGCGAGCGAATGCTGCGATAGGTGCATTGAATACACTGCAAACTGTTGCAAGAAGAACTTCTCTTGATGGTAATTTAGCAAGAGAAACAATTTTTGCATCGTCGATAATCTCGCCGTCAAGATAACCTGTTTTGATGGTGAAATTGTCATGTGCTTCTGCGTATTTGTTAAGAATACGGGCAGCGGCTACATAATCATCGACGCTTGTTGCAACTGCTGTTGTTCCTTCAACTACAGAATCTTCGATTGTGAGGCCGGCATCCTCTGCTGCACGCTTGAGGATTGAGTTTTTAACTACTGTATAAACAATGCCTGCTTCACGGAGCTCTTTTCTGAGCTTCGTATCGTCATCAACATTGATACCCTTGTAATCAACTACGATACCTGCGCAAGATTCTTTAATTCTGGCTGAAAGATCGGCAACTTGTTGCTTTTTCTTTTCAAGAACTACTGTACTTGGCATTTAGTTTACCTCCATAATTATTTGCCGATAAAATCGGGCTTATGGCTGTTAATCCAAATAAAAAGTGCATCCCCAAAACGAGGATGCACAACATTACATAAAAAGCGCATTTCTGCAATACATAATGCTCATTCCTCGGTAGGCGACAATGCTTACGCCGAAACGGCACCTACTGTCTTTGGTTGAACAGCGTGTGTATTATATCACAAGGGATAGCCCTTGTCAACACATTTATTAAATTATTCTGCAGCAGAGCCAACCTTGTTCGGATTTACACGAACACCGGGACCCATTGTCGATGCTATAGCAACAGATTTAATATACTGACCCTTTGAAGCCTCCGGCTTTGCCTTAAGGATAGCGTCCATAAGAGCATTGAGGTTTTCAAGGAGCTTGTCTGTACCGAATGATACTTTACCGATTGGGCAGTGGATAATGTTTGTCTTGTCAAGACGGTACTCAATCTTACCTGCTTTAGCTTCCTGAACAGCCTTTGCAACATCCATTGTTACTGTGCCTGCCTTTGGTGACGGCATAAGTCCGCGAGGACCGAGAACCTTACCCAAACGACCAACGAAGCCCATCATGTCGGGAGATGCGATGGCAACATCAAAGTCCATCCATCCGCCTTGGATTTTCTGAACGAGGTCTGCATCACCGACAAAATCGGCACCTGCATCCTGAGCAGCCTTTGCAAGGTCACCCTTTGCGAAAACAGCAACTCTTACATCCTTACCTGTTCCGTTAGGAAGAACTACGGCGCCGCGAACCTGCTGGTCAGCGTGGCGTGAGTC